>Ga0183099_1000090_pt1 | contig 94689 bp, 75 predicted proteins | sample Biomet1_FD_127788 | JGI IMG/M metagenome (GOLD analysis project Ga0183099, IMG submission 127788) | Microbial communities from bioreactor (seeded with anoxic lake sediment) at LBNL, California, USA - Biofuel metagenome 1 | ecosystem: Engineered > Bioreactor > Anaerobic > Unclassified ...
TAGGACGAAAAAAAACAGCGAAAATTCTATCTTCGCAGTTTTTTTCCTCACATATTATTGGTTTAAATCCGCTTTCTATTTGGGTTTTATCCCTACTCACAAGTTTACAAACACTTTACAAATTTCTTACAATAATTTTTCGTAAATAGACTTCATATCTTTTTTAGTGACTAATTTAGGATTATTGTCTAGGAGTCTCGTAACTTTTGCAGCAGCTTCCACCAACTCATCCAAAACATTTTCGTTAATTCCTTTTTCTTTAAGATCGCATTTAACATTCATCGTTTCAATCATATCATAAAGATTTTCAATCATTTTTTCCGCACCTTCACGAATTGTGCAGTTTTTCACATCAATTCCCATCGCTTTTGCAATGTCATAAAATTTATTTTCGCATACATCCAAATTAAATTTCATCACATCCGGCAAAAGAATTGCATTTGATAAACCATGTGGTATATGATATTTCCCCCCAAGAGGATACGATAATGCATGTACTGCAGTGGTGCTTGATGTAGCGATTGAAATCCCGCCAAAGCAAGCACCCAATAACATATCTTCACGTGCCTGTAAATTTTCGCCGTCTTGATATGCTATGCGAATGCTTCTTGAAATAAGCTCCACTGCCTTTAGCGCAAAGGTATCACTAAGCGGATTCGCTTTTTTTGATATATAACATTCTATCGCATGGCAAAGCGCATCTAAGCCTGTGTTTGCGGTGATATGAGGTGGCAAGCTCACCGTCATTTCAGGATCAAGAATAACTCCCGTACAAACCATTTTTTCGCTGACGATGCCAACTTTCAAATCTTCTTCGGGCACCAATACAATAGCATTCGGCGTAGCTTCAGATCCAGTTCCAGCCGTTGTCGGCACCATCAAGGTCGGAATGCCATCTTTTGTAATGACTGCCTTGCCTTTGACCAGATCCTTAAGCTCCACATCATTGGTCAACAATAAGGAAACAAGCTTGGCCGTATCCATTGAGCTTCCGCCACCAATGCCCAAAATCAAATGGCAGTCAAATTTTTTTGCTTGAGCCAAGATAGCATTCACCTGATCAACCGATGGCTCTGGTGGAGTATCATGTATTACATTCACTCGAATTCCGGCTTGTTCTAAAATTCGTTTTGGTTTATCGACGACTCCGTGTGCAAAAAGACCATCATCGGTGATAATCACCGCATTTTGGACAGCAAGATCGTGGGCAATTTCTCCAATTTTTTCAATAGCACCCACACCGGCTACAATTTTTCTAATATTTATTAATGAATAAGTCATTCATAAAACCTCCTAAGTCTACCATCAATTCTTTTTAATCCAAGGTTCTTCAAGTTTCACATATTTTATGGTCTGTCGAAAATAGGTAAATGCTACATGTATAAAACCATCTGCCGACTGTTTTATCGACGGGTACGAAAATTCCCTATTTTTACTTTGCGTTGAATTATTACTTAGGCAATAGCCATCCCCAACTTGAATATCTTTAATGTATGGCCAGGTTTCCCCATTATCTTCAGATAGAGCAATGCACATCGGAGCTCGCGGCGTTCCCCAAAAACGCTCTTCGCCCTAAACGATCTTTGGGAATTTTTTCTGTCTGATTGCGTTCTGCTTCGTTGAGATCTTCTGCATCTTCAATTTCGTCGTAAAGAGATTCTCTGCGTTCAGTATCCACTCCCGCACTGACGTTATTGAAGACAAGCGCTAAATTGCCAGATTGGAGTGTAATGAATTGAATAGACGAATTATTGTTAGGCAACTCTGTCGCTTCGGGAGCAGACCAAGTTCTGCCTTGATCTACCGATACACTGCGATAAATATGATCTGCCCACCGGCTGCGAAACAGTGCCATCAGCGTACCATTCTTTAGTTTATTTATATTCATATGGACACAGCCTACACTATCGAGAATTTCATACTCTTTCCAAGTGGCTCCCTTATCTGCTGATATCTTAACGGCACTTGTATCGTAATCACCGACCCACTTTACTCCCGGCTTCGTAAAGCAGCGGAACACCGGCAATAACCACTCTCCATTATCAAGCACGGTAATGGGCTGGCGAATGAAAGTTCCCGGTTCATCGAATAAGGGCTTTATCTCGCCCCAACTATATCCATAATCTTCCGAAATGCGAAAACGAACAATTGCCGTATCCTGATTTCCCGCTTTTTGTGCGGTGTACATCAGCCATAATCTTTCATCGGGGTCGAGAAAAAGAACTGGATTTTGTTCAGACCGTTCCGGATCTGCGGAAAGCTTGACTGGTACCGTCCATTTTTCATCATTTTTATTGAGCCTTGACATGTATACCGAAATATCGCTGATTCCTTCTTGTGTTCCTGAAAACCAGGTGCAAAGAAGATCCCCGTTCGGCAAGGGCAAAAGGTTTGCCGCATGGTTTTGCGGACAATTTGACGGCAAATATGCCTCTTCCCAGCCATGCTCGTTATTAAATTTTAGTTTTCCATCATATACTTCTTCATTTTCCATAAGTTCCACTCCCTCAATGACAGCTCTATTCAATATGACTTACAGTTCACTCATTGCTATTTTCACGACAGCTTTTTTTACATGAACGCTTTGCTTTCCTGCATTGCAATTAGGTCGATGCAAGTCCCAAGGAAAATATATTGCGAACATGCCTTTTTTTAGGACCAAAGAGTCTTCCACTTGCATGTCCTTATAATACAGTACATCTCGTTCTTCCATTTTGTTCTCATCTATCTCTCCCGCTGCTTTCAACGGAGCGGAATCGATGCGTTCCTCTCCTTCAACAATACATTGTATATCAATATATTTGTCATGGCGTTCAGGGCGGCGTTGTTCAACTGGCTGGGTATCATATGATGCAATCTTCGCAAAAATCAAATCCGCTTTGATTTTGTATTCTCCCACCGTTAAGTTTGTTAAATTTTGTTTTGTTAAAAAACCAAGGCCCTGCTGAATCGCCTGTGGATAAAGCCCTATTTCTTTTTCAATATTCATTAAATTCCCTATAATCAAGACCGCATCTCCTTCCATCCTCCAGCATTTGCTCAGTGATTGATTTGCAGCATATCTTCTTTTTCTATTTTTTTCGTCTTCTTTTGCGGCATGAAGACTCTTTCAACCAACATTACGACCATCGGCACAAGCAAAGCCACGTAAATATTGTCAATGCCAAAAGGATCACCCAGTAAATACCACGCAGCGGTCGCTATCGCTGCCGTGACAAGCCCGATATTGGCACCTCTTGTGCTGTTGAAAAATGGCAGATAAAAACCAAGGACAGCAACAACCGCAATCGTCAAACGCAAGGCTCTTGTGAAAAAGGATAGCTTTAAGATCTCAGGAACGCCAAAGACAAACAATAACGGCAAGAAACCGATGACGATCGATAAAATTCTGGTCATTTTCAATTGCTGCTGCTGTTCCGGCTTGAATCTAGGCACATAAAAGTCCTGAACGACCAGCGAAGCAATCCCTAATGCAACTGTACTCACACTGACAAAAACAGCTGCAACGATCGAAGTCGCAACAATTCCAGCCAGCCAAGGGCTCATGCTTTGAAGAAATACCGGCAACGCATATAAGCCTTTCATTTCCGGATAAAGATACCGCGCAACAACGCCGATTGCTGCTAAAATCAAACCCAGCGGCAAGCATAAAAGCACGGAATAGAAGCAAGATTTTTGCGCCTCATGTGCATTCTTCGTCGAAGAAATTGCCTGCATAACAAATTGCGTCGAAAAAATAGAACCGGCTGTAGCAATGATCCAAGCAGTGATCGTATTATAACCAAGATTGCCATCCATCGTGAAATAATAATCCGGCAAAGAATCGATAACCGGTTGGATCCCGCCTGACATAGACAAGGCGACGGCTAAGACGATGATAACACCAATATACTTCATCCCCGCATGAATAATAGTTACATACGCAACCCCTTTCATGCCGCCAAGAACATAATAAAACGTACTGACAACAGCAATAATCAACATCGCCACCGGAATATTGACATGCATGATCGTCGTCAAAGCAGCTGCCCCGCTGATATAATTACCTACATTCACTAGCAACAATGCCGCAATCATGATGACAGATACTATCATTTTGGTTGATTGACCATATTTTTGCGAAATGGCTCCAGAAATAGTGAACTCCCCTGATTTATAGAGTTTTTTTACAAAGAAAAGCCCATATAACAGATAGCCGACCGCCGCCGAAATAACCGACCACGAAGCTGCCATTCCATATTTGAATGCAGATTCAGCCGTTCCTACGGTCGATTTTGCTCCAATGAATTCCGTCATCAAAAGTACCGCGACGACGATTGCCGGCATAGCTTTTGCTGCATTCATGAATTGAGCATTCGTTTTGCTTCTGAGCTTAACGCTCAACCAACTTGTTATAATAATATAAAAGGCAACCATTCCCAGGATCAATGCGGTATCAGCCGCGCTAAATTGATTCATATCCATAGTTTTCCCACCTTTTCTTATTTATTTTAAATTATTTGTATAATCCAAATACTTCTTTCAGAGCTTCATCGATTGCCGGATTTGCACAATTCGACGGTTCACGAGCCGGACCTACTTCATAACCGAGGAGCTGTGCCGCACGTTTTACAACCGAATTCGGATTGCCCATCTGCATCACATTGCGGAAAGGACGGATTTTCTTTTGAGCTTCATTGGCTTCCGGCAATTTGCCTTCAGACCAAAGTTTATAAATGCTGACCATCAGTTCCGGGAAGACATTTGAGCAGCCAGAAATCGCACCTGTCCCCCCAGCCATAAGCGTCCAAAGAATAAGTGAATCACTGCCAGCTAAGACACTCAAACGTTCTTCTGTGTTTTCGATGTATTTAAGGGTATTGTCAAAGTTGCCGCTGCTATCTTTTATCCCAATGATATTTTCATATTTTGCCAATTTCTTTACGGTTTTATAATCGATATTATTGCCAGTACGCCCTGGAATATTATATAAAAGAATCGGCATATCTACAGCTTCTGCCACTGCACTGTAATGACGATAAATATCGTCTTGCGATACGCTTACAAAATATGGAGAAATCACCGACAAACAATCCACGCCGCCCATCGCCTGTACTGCCTTAGAAAGCTCTATAGTTTCTTTGGTCGTCACGCAGCCTGTGCCAGCATAGACTGGAACCCTTCCAGCAACAGCTTCGACAGCCGTTTTAATGACTTCGAGTTTTTCAGCCTGAGAAAACGCATAGAATTCGCCGTTTGTTCCCAATGGAAAAATCCCGCTTACGCCTGCCTTGATTAAATGGTCAATGAATTTCTTATATGCAGCAGCATCGAATTTTTCTTCTGCTGTCAGTGTAGTTAGTACCGGTGTAATGATTCCTTGTGGTTTAAACATAATAAAACGCCTCTTTTTCTTTAATGTATTTACTATTTATTTTAAAAGCTCGGCAAATTTTACATTTGCCATCTGTGCACCCAAATTCAATGCTTCCGTCATGCTGCGGCTATCGGCGATGCCCTGTCCAGCAACAGGAAAAGCAGTTCCATGATCGACCGAAGTTCGTATGCAAGGCAGACCGACGGTAACATTTACACCGGTTTCAAAGCCAAGAACTTTAAGAGGAATATGGCCTTGATCGTGGTACATGACAACGACGATATCAAACTCTCGTTTGATTGCCGCCCGATGAAAAACGCTGTCCGGCGGAATAGGCCCCTGCACATCGATACCTTTTTCTACAGCCATTTTAACCGCCGGAAGAATCTCTTCGTCATCTTCCGTACCAAACATGCCATGCTCGCCAGAATGGGGGTTAAGCCCGGCTACTGCAATATGCGGCTTCTTTATTCCCATGAGCTTCACGGTTTCATCAGCAAGCTCGATGACTTTTAAAACACGTTCTTTCTTCACCAGATCACAAGCATCTCGTAAAGAAACGTGCGTGCTGACATGGATGACCTTCAAAGGTTCGCTGACAAGCATCATCGAATAATCTTTTTGCCCCATCAACGCTCCAAGGATCTCCGTATGCCCAGGATATGGGCATCCCCCCATATGCAGCGCTTCTTTGTTGAGCGGTGCCGTAACAATCGCATGGACTTTATGCTGCATAGCATACTTTACTGCAGCTTCTACATATTCATAAGCAGCCTTTCCTGCTCTGGCATCAAGCTTGGCAAAGGGAAGATCTGCCGGCAAATTATCAAGATCAACGATATCGATGGTTCCATACTGTCTGCCGCCATCTTCCGGACTTTCTATACTGCGGCACGCGAGCGTGCTCCCAACGATTTTTACAGCTCTTTCCATAATCTTTTTATCCCCAAAGACAACCGGTCGCGATGATTCATAAAGTTTTTCATCTGCCAACGCTTTGACAATGACCTCTGGCCCAACGCCTGCCGCATCTCCCATCGTAATTCCCAATATTGGTCTCATCATACTGTCCTCCTATATTCCGCTTTACTGCCTGTCAGATTTTTTATTGCTCTGACCGCCTGCAAAAAAGATTCTTTATCCCCAAAAGCTCCAGCTTTTGTAACTACATTTATTCCATCGCAGCTTCCGCCATTGAGCCGGCCCAAAGGTATTCCCATGGCGACTTCATCCAATACTTCAATACTGTCTGCTTGTAAGGCTCGGCAAACATGCACCGCAGTATCCCCGCCTGTGAGCACCAGACCTGCAACCTTAGCCAGATCGATTTTTTCGGCAATCGCCGCCATCGCCCGGGCAGTGAGTTCACTGACTTCTTTATCGTCGAGACCTTTCCTTTCCCCTGCTTTTACAGCGGCTTCTACATCTTCGTCGTCAAGCGCGCTGGCCAGCAGAACATCTTTTTTCGCTAAAACACAAGCGGTCGCTTCCGTTACGCAGCGTAAAAGTTCTTGATCCCCATCATTTAAAAACTTTTTTATATCAAGCTTTATTAAAGCAGTTTGCGCATTGCTTAAAAGCTCTTTTATCTGGCCTTGCGTTATGTGACTGACACTGCCAGCGACAATAAAAACAGGTCCATCGAATAAGGCCGGAATTATTTTTTTGCGCGTCGACCATTCCCAGAAAGCAGGTAAATGGTCTGCAAGTCCCGCGGAACCTACCCACAGAACTTTTTTATAGCTTTTCACAGCTTGTATGATTTCATCAAAATGTTTTTCTTTAGCAACATCAAAAACCAACCAAGATTCACCCGCATTGATTTTCTCCCTTACCTCGTCAGCGATAGCTATCCTGCCTCGGCAAATCGTCGATAAGGGAATCTCTGCTATTTTGTGTTCCGTCTGCATTTGCAAAAGTTTTATGATTTGCGATTCATGCACAGGCGTCTTAGGTGCATGAGCAATTTCCGTCAATTCAATCGGCACGCCGTTTAAAAAGTGATAACCGCCAACTGTCGTTCGTTGATTATTGGGAAATGCCGGCGCAATGACAACAAGATCCGGACAAAAAACTTCAGCTGCGGCAGCAATCTCTGCCCCCAAGTTACCACGTAAGGTGGAATCGACTTTTTTATAAACTTGCCTGACTCCGCTGTTTTTAAACACGTTAGAAACTCGCTTTACTTTCTGATAGGCATCCGCCGCAGAATCATCACGGCTATCCGTATCAACGACAACTACATCGGATTTTTCCTGCAATATCTTTTCTTCATCAAAATTTATCTGCACGCAAGCACTGATATTTCGTTTGGCAAACTGCACTGCCGTATCATTTGCACCTGTCAGATCATCAGCTATCACTGCCAGCCTCACCATCTCATCACCTTCTCTTTTGTTGTACGCTTACATATACTGCAAATCGCGTGCCAATATTGAAATCCGTATATTTTCTGTATTTTCTCTACAAGCAAAAGAAAACATGTTGCAAAAAGCAACATGTTTTTGTGAAATATGCAACATCAATTCTTTACTTATTTAATTTCCGCCAAAGTGTCGTCCTATGTATGCCTAAACGTTTTGCTGCACGACTGTAATTGAAATTTTCTTCTTCCAAAACTCGCTGCAATGTCTGCTCTTCTATCACAGCCAATAGATCAGTCGTCCTACCACTTGATTGCAGCGTTCCCGGCACATCATCTTCATCATAAGCTTCGATTACATCTTGCCGTGTGATGACTGGTCCTTCGCTCAGCAGCATGACGCGTTCCATCGTATTGGCTAATTGGCGTATATTGCCCGGCCAGTTACAAGTTTTTAAATAGTCCCTAGCCTCAGGGGATATAGACCCAATCTTTGGATTTATATTTTGCATATTCTTCATCATCTGGCTTGCCAATAGCGGAATATCTTCTGACCGTTGTACTAGCGTCGGCATATGCAAGCGTAAAATGTTCAAGCGATAATAAAGATCTTGGCGAAATTTGCCTTCATCGACCATATGCGCCAAATTTTGATTGGTCGCTGCAATGATGCGTACATCAACAGGAATGACCGAATCGCCGCCCAAATGCATGACAACACGTTCTTGCAGGACGCGCAATATACGCGACTGTAAAGCAATCGGCATCTCGCCAACCTCATCCATGAAAAGAGTGCCTCCATGCGCTAGTTCAAACAAGCCTTGTCTTCCACCCTTTCTCGCACCCGTAAAGGCACCATCTGCATAGCCAAACAATTCACTTTCCAGCAAATTTTCCGGCAAAGCAGCGCAGTTGATCGCAACGAACGGACCGTTTGCACGTCTGCTCATATTATGTATGCTTTGCACTAAAAGTTCTTTGCCCGTACCGGATTCACCCGTAATCAATATCGTCGATTGCGTGAGTGCATACTTTTCCGCTTTTCGCTTCATCGCAATGCAGGCATCCGATTTTCCGATAATATCATCCATGTGATGTTTTGCTACCAAGCCTTTTGAAGACAGTTTCCTACGAATATTTTGTTCCAGTCGCTGCACTGTTGTGATATTTTGCAAAGTATAGATTCTTCCGACATTTTGCGCTTTGACTTCTACTTTGACTCCTTGAATGGCAATTGTCTTATCCCCAATTTTTTGCAGATCATCGCCATCTTCTGACAAATTTTCTGCACTGAATCCTGGCAAAAATTCGGCCAAATCTTGCCCTATCGCCGCAGTCTGTGAGCAACCAAACAATTTCTCGGCAACCGGATTGAACATATTGATGCATCCATCTCGGTCCGTTGCAATAATGCCTTCCTCAGAGTGATTGATTATCGCCTGTAAGATTTCTGACTTGCGTTGTTCTTCCCTTCGAATCTTAGCAATCATCAACGCCTCATGCAAAGCTTTATAGACGGACTCTTTGCCGGAATGAATAAGCTCCCCATGTGCCCCAAGCCGTGCCGCAATTTTAGTTGAGATAGCATCGCCGACAACTAAATCAACACCATGCTCAAGCGCCTCCGAAATTTTGGTCAAGGCTTCAGATTCATCTTTCAAAGCGATCTCATAAAAACGAATGCCCAAAAGTTTCCCTAATTCATCGCAGCCATATATAACGCTTTCAAAACCAGCAATACCAATCTGTTTCGGATATTCACCGCGCCTCACAAGAGCCCGTAACACATCCGTCACCGTAACCTGAATTCTCACCAACGGTATATTTACATTTTCTTCAATCAAATTTGCCGTACCACCGCGACTGACAATTACTTCCACACCATCGTCCACGGCTTGCCTAACAGATGCTATCGATTCTTGCAAATCTCCTTTTACAATTTGAATCAACTCTTGTTCTTTTCCAAACCTTTCTTCCACAACCTCTTGTGCTAGATCTGCCAAATCTTTAAATGGTGCAACAAACAAAACTTGTGTTTCCAAAAAAAGGCCTCCCTTTAAGCATGTCTTTCTTCATTTTAACACGAATCTCGATCTGTGCAAGATGCAACATTTTTGCATAGTACACAGTTTTTCTGATCTTCCAGGCCTGATTTTCCAGCAATTGTCGCTTGGCACGAAACTTGCTCTTTTATTTTTAAATACATATTTATAAAAGGAAATATTTTACACTCAGTAGAATATTTCCTTATTTCAAGGAGGAATATCGTCATATGAACATCAAGAAAAAGCTTCTACTCATCATGCTGTTGATAAGTATCATTCCGCTTGTCACGATCTCCACCATCTCCATAAAATACCTAAGTTCCGAACTCGAAAAGAATGCCATTAGTCAATGTCAAGAATATGCAACCGAAGTGCATCTTCAAATCAATGGTTATATTGACAAATCATTTATTGCCTTAAAAGCAATCGGCGCGAACCCCGCTATTAAAAATTTTGACTTGGCACAATCCAAAAGACAACTTTTGGAGGTGCAGAAAGTCTACCCGGAAAACTCCTTTTCACTTGATGATGCAAAAGGAAATCAAGTTGTTCGCGGCGACGATATCCCCGTGGTCAACATATGGGATCGGCCTTTTTATCAGCAAGCCCTGCAAGGAAAAGATGAAGTCATTTCCAATGTAACTTTCAGTAAAAATTCAAACCGATTTGTTATCAATCTAGTAACACCTATCCATGACCTAAACAGCAACGCCATTGTCGGAGTCATGCAAGGGTCAATTACTTTGACAAAAATCAGTGATTTTGTCAGTGCATTATCCACAGATGGAAAACTAGCCTACGTAATCGACAGTGAAGGAAAGGTTCTTGCCCACCCAGACCCCAACATAGTAAAAGACCGCAGCGATATGAGCAGCCTTCCCTTTGTCCAACAAGGGCTTGCTGAAAAGAAGGATGGCATAGCCACTACAAAAGGCAGTGGCGGAGAAGAAAAGCTCATCGCCTATACATATGATAATCGCACAGGTTGGCTCATTTGCATGGAACTTCCTTACAGCGTCATAACAAGCCAGACTCATGCCCTGTTGCAAATCATCTCTATATTCATCTTCATCGCTCTCATCATCGTGGTTTTCTGCGCGTTCTTCTTTGCAAAGAAATTTTCTGACCCAATAACAAAAATGGAAAAAACCACTAGTGAGATTGCTCATGGGAATCTAAACCAACAGGTCGATATCGAATCCAATGATGAAATCGGCTCACTTGGCAATGCTTTAAACAAAATGGCTGCCAATCTAAAAACATTAGTCCATCAGATTCATGAAAATTCACAACAATTGGCCGCAGCTTCAGAACAACTTACAGCCAGTTCTGAACAATCCGCCACTGCCGCCAGCCATGTCGCCGCTTCTATCAGCGAAGTAGCACAAGAGACGAACAACCAATATTCTGCAATCAGCGAAGCAACTTCTATCGTCAAACAAATGTCACAAAGTATTTACTCCGCAGCAGAAACCACAAAAGCAATTTCTGAAAACTCACAACAAGCATCAAAAACAGCTTACGACGGTGGACTTGCTGTACAAAATGCCGTTCAAAAAATGTCTGACATCGAAACGACGGTCGAGGAATCCGCCTCACTGGTTGCTCGTCTCGGTAACCGGTCTCAAGAAATCGGCCAGATTGTTGACACGATTGCCGGAATTGCCAGTCAAACAAATCTATTAGCCTTAAACGCTGCTATAGAAGCTGCAAGAGCTGGTGAACACGGACGCGGCTTTGCTGTTGTAGCAGAAGAAGTTCGAAAACTAGCTGAGCAGTCCCAATATTCTGCCCAACAAATCGCTGACCTCATCACAGAAATACAAAAAGAAACTACAACTGCTGTCCAAGCGATGCAGTTGGGAAAAACCGAAGTAAATGCAGGCACGACGATTGTCAGTGAAGCTGGCGAAAGCTTCAAAAAAATCATCGATATGATCACAGCTTTAGTAAAACAGATCAGCGATACCTCTACCGTCGTCGAAAGCCTCGCGACAAACAGTCAGCAGGCCGTCCAAGCCATTCAGCGAATTGACACATCGGCCCAGCGCACTACTGGAGAAATCCAAAACGTTTCAGCGGCCACAGAAGAACAGGCCGCATCTATGGAAGAAATCGCGTCCTCCAGCCAATTCCTCGCAAAAATGGCCCAAAGCCTGCAAGAATCCACTAATAAATTCAAAAGCTGATACTATAATAAATGTCCTAGGATTTTAAATTTCCAAGATACATTCACAAAAAAGGCGTAGCTGCATCTTTGCGGCCACGCCTTTTCTGTGTTTTTTACTACCGACATAATCAACTAAGATTAATTTCATCTCCAACTGACTCTCTTCATTGAATTCAATCATTTATGACAACCGTTGTAATTGTTACTTTACTTTTCTCCTTTTTAGCCAAAATCAACAACAGCACCGTTGCCATAAAAAGGCCAAAGGTCATAAACAAAAAACCACCAAAAAACGAACCGGTTGCGTTAACAATCGCACCAACGATGATTGGTGCCAAAAATCCTCCGATTTGTCCGCCGAAATTGATGACGCCACTTAATGTTGCCCTTCTTTTTCCCGGGATAAAATCTAAGACAACCGCCCAAAATGGACCGAATCCGCCATAGAGAAAGAAACCCGCACAAGATAAAGACACCAAACAATACAAAGGATCTGGCTGGATAAAAGCGATATATAATGCCATACCAGCAATCCAGTAGCTCACTGCAATCAAGGCGATTCTATGCCGATAAAAGACTCGGCTGCCAAGCCACCCCAAGATCAATAACCCTAAAAATCCAGCAATATAAGGAAACGATGCATAGATTCCCATTGTTTTTAAATCAATATGGCGACTGATGTTCAAGTAGCTTGGCAACCAAAGCAAAAAGCCCCAAAAAGCTATATTAAAAGCTGTATACGAAAAGAAAATCAACCAGATTCCAGGATATGCTAAGATATCCTCTTTTAAAGAGCGGCTCTCCTGCGGCTTACTTTCGACTTGCTTTTCTTGAAAAGGCTTTTCTGGTATGAACCTGTACAGCAGATACGAAATGATAAGTCCTGGAATCGTAAATAGCAGAAAAAGTTCTCTCCAGCCAAATTGTTCAATCAAAAGCGCCGCAACCGGAGCAACAAACGCCGGTCCCAAGGCCAATGCCGTCAAAAATAAGGCATTGGCTGAAGAGCGTTCTTCCGATGAGAAAAAATCGCCGACCAATTTAAACTGTGCACCGACACCAAAGCCTTCGCCAATACCGAACAAAACCCTTACTGCAATCAAAACCGGTACCGTCGATACCAGGCCGGTCACCCCCGTAAAAACAGACCACCAAATCAAGGCAAATACCAAGAGCCGTTTTGCCCCAAATTTGTCAGCCAAATAGCCGCCAGGGATTTGCGTCAACGCATAGCCAAAAGTAAAGGCGGACAGCACACTGCCAAACACCATCGGGTTCATATCAAGTTCTTTCATCATGACAGGTCCCGCCACCGCAATATTTACCCGATCAAAATAAGCCGTAAAAAACATCAGCCATAATAAGAAAAGCATCACCCATTTTTTCTTTTTTATCGCATAAGCATCCATTTCTTCTCCTCCTAAAAATAGAAATAAAAAAACAGCCCTCATCTCTTCTAGAGACGGAGACTGTCCGCGGTACCACTCTAATTGGCCGAAGCCCTGCTTTTGGATGCAAAACCATACATCCATTTTCCCATAACGAAGAAACTCGGCACTCCCTATCCATGCTGTGTCAGGCGTGCAGTTCATGGATGAGTTCAAAAACAGTTTCTCACCGAATCACACCAAATTCCGGCTCTCTGAAGATTCCCTGCTCTCTACTAGTTCCAATCATTACTTTGTGATATATCGTAGCACTCATTAAAACTATTGTCAATTGTTAAAAGACTTTATTTTATCATTTCATGTAATTATGTATATCATAAAACAAAACTTCGTTTTCTCATAAAGCAAAAAAAGCAGTTCGAGCTCTACGATTTAACATCGTATTTGCTCGACTGCTCTTTTCTACATAAATCACATGCAAAACCAATTGCCACTCAGAGAATACATTTGTGTTTTCATTTACAAAACAATGCCGATCCATTTCCAATACGTAGATGCCATCAGCAAGATCAACAAGTAAGCAATGATCGTCAAGGGAATCCCCGTCTTGATAAAATCCTTTGCCGCAAAGGTATCCGTACCAAAAGCCACCATATTTTGTGGTGCATTGACCGGCAAAATAAAGCCAAAACAGATGACATACTGCAGAACCATCGTCATCCCGATCACATTGAGTGAGGAATGCTGTGCAGCCCCTTCCAGCACGGATATAATAATCGGTATCATCGCCGCTGATAAGGCTGTTGCACTGGCAAAGCCCAAATGGATCACAATCAAAAATGCTGCCAAAACAGCAATGATGCCAAACGCCGTCATGCTGTAAAGACCAAAGACATCAACGATGCAGCCAGCAATCCAGGCAGCTGCCTTCGTCGAAAGTATGGCTGAGCCCAAACTGATGCCAACCCCAAACAAAATAAGCGTGCCCCAGCCTATACGGCTTTGTGCTTCTTTCCAGTCCATGATGCCAACGCCAGGCAAAAGCATCACCATGATTGCCGCCAAGGTCGTTGACGAAGTATCAAACGGATGCAAAATCTTTTCCGTTGACCAAAAGCAAAGCAAGATAATCGAAATAGCCATCAACTTTTTTTCGCTGCTTTTCATCGGGCCTAATGCCGCCAAGGATTTTGCTACGGTTTCGCGGCCACCGGCAATCTCATCCATTTCCGGCGGTATAAGTTTAAGTAAAACAAAATACAATGCAACCGACATCAATGCAGCGAACGGTGCCGCGGCAATGAACCAGTCGAGCCAGCTGATATAATGGCCCAGCTGCTTTTCAATAAAACCGATGGCGATCATATTTTGCGCAGCGGCAGTTTTGATACCAACATTCCAAATACTGTCTGCCTGCGCCACAGCAATCATCATGACCGCAGCAAAACGGCTGGTCTTAGGAACGCCAAACGCCGAAATGATACCAAGGACAATCGGGACCATACAAGATACACGCGCCGTCGTACTCGGAACAAAAAAGCTCAAAATGAAACCTACAATAATGACGCCTGCCAAAACGCGATTCGTCTTCGCACCGATTTTTGACAAAACAAATAAAGCAATACGCTTGTCGAGCCCAGTTTTCATCATCGCCGCAGCGATAAAGAGAGCCGCCCCGACCAATGCCAAAGAAGTACTGCCAAAACCAGCTAAAGCCAGCTGCAAAGCACCATCCGTGCCTAATATCTTAGAAGGGTTTGCCACACTGGGCGCTGTGCCAAGCAAGAAAGACATCAAGGTCATGATGATAGCTGCACTGACCGGATAAGAAACTGCCTCCGTCATCCAAATCACCACAGAAAAAACCAAAATTCCCAACATGCGATGCCCAGCTGTCGTCAAAGTTGCCGGTGTTGGAAGCAACAAGACGGCAGCCAGAACAAGCAGCCCCCATAACAATCCATATCGTCTAATATTTTTCATATTTATACACATCCCCTTCCCTTTGATTTACAGAAAACAAAAAGCTCCAGAGAGATTCCGGAGCCTGTAGGGATTTATCATCCCTAGAAATTTCTGTTTGTTCGCCATTGAACAAATCGCCTTTCGGCGCAATGTATTATAATGTATAATTATACTATTACGCTTCAGAATTTGTCAAATGTATTTTAATTGTTATTTGTAAACTTGTAAATGAAAGAAGTGGATGTTACACTATTAGCAATACATATTTAGGAGGTCTGTCCATTGAGTTACCATGTATTTTTGCCAAACTACACCATTGGCCCAAACGCCTATGATAAAATCCCTGAAATCTGCTGCGCTTACGGAAAAACTGCCGTTTTGATCGGCGGCAAGACGGCACTAAGCAAAGTCCAGGATGAACTTACTGAAAATCTGCGTATTGCAGGAATTGAAATTCTTGCCACGCTATGGTATGGCGGGGACTGCACCGAAGAAAACGCCGCCAAGCTTCAAAAAAATCCTGCCGTATTAAAAGCAGATATGATCTTTGGCATCGGCGGCGGGCGGGCACTCGACACTTGCAAAATCGTCGCTCACGAACTCAAAAAGAAATTGGTCACGATTCCGACAATCGCCAGTACCTGTGCAGCTGCTACAGCGATTTCTGTGACTTACGGTACCGACGGAAGCTTCAAAGGCGTCCATTTTTCTAAGGTTTCAGCCGAGCATATCTTCATCTCTACCAAAATCATTGCCGAAGCCCCTGTCCTTTATCTATGGGCTGGGATTGGCGACACCTTGGCGAAGCACTATGAATCGACGATTTCAACGCGTTCCCTAGAGCTCGATCACAACGATGTCCTCGGCATCAGCATAAGTCCGCTATGTGCAGAGCCTCTGCTAAAATACGGCACGCAGGCTATGGCCGACTGCAAAGCACAGAAAGTGTCGCATGCATTTGAGCAAACGGTGCTCGCCATCATCATCAGCACGGGGCTTGTCTCCTTATTGTTAACCAAGCAAGACTATAATACCGGGCTGGCACATGCTATTTATTTTGGCTTTGTCGCCTTGGCAAAGCATCCAGAAACCCATCTGCATGGCGAAATCGTCGCCTATGGTGTGCTCGTACTGCTGATGCTCGACCAACAACAAGATGCCCTTGCCCGCGTCTACGAATTCGCCAAGAGCATCGGCCTTCCCACTTCATTAAAAGACCTCGACGTGACGACAAATACTGAAATCGATACGCTCATCAAAACAGCGGCATCGATGCCGGACGTTCAAAACATCTGGCCATACCCAGTAACCGAAGCCACCGTACGCCAAGCTGTCATGCAACTTGAAGCTTACAGCGTTTAACTTCATATGATTGACTTCGTGCCGCATTCAGACGCCTTCGCCGTCAAAATGCGGCACGAATTTTTCTGAAGCGGTTCTTCCTTCCTGGATAAAACACGAACGCAGCCCCAGATCCCAAGCATAATTGATGACCTTATCGTATTCATAGGTTGTTAATCGCCGATTGATTTCCGGATATTCAGCCACGCGATACAGCGGCGTAAATTGATTCATCAAACTTACATAAACCGAGTTCCCAAAGTTATCCCAAATCCATTTTACGATATGCTTGCTCTCCTCAACTTTCCCAGGCAAAATCAAATGCCTGATGATGACGCCTTTTTTCATCACATCATGTTCAAAGACTGGCTTTCCCACTAGCTCAACCATTTTCACTATAGCCGCAGCAGCTGCAGGGAAATAGCCTTTTGCCTCCGAATAACGACAAGCACTTTCCTCTTCCGCATATTTCAGATCCGGTAAGAAAACATCGACCCAGCCACGCAGCAGTTCAATGGTCTCCTCATTTTCATAGGCATTTGAATTGTAAACAATGGGAAGTTTCAACCCACATGTTTTAGCAAGTTTCAATGCTTCGATAATTTGTGGCACAAAATGCGTCGGTGTGACTAAATCCAAAGAAGCTGCCCCACGCAACTGTTGTTCCATAAAAATTTCCGCCAGGCGTTTCACTGTGATTTCCTTACCTTCACCGCCTTGGCTAATTTCCTTATTTTGACAAAATACACAATGCAAATTACAATAAGAGAAGAAAACTGTTCCTGCGCCATTTTTGCCGGTCAGGCAGGGTTCTTCCCATTGATGCAGACAAGCAAGGGCCACTTTAGGCAGGGCTCCGGCACCACAGTTTCCGATTTCTCCTGCCAAACGATTGATGCCGCAGGCTCTCGGACAAAGCCTGCATGACACTAGTTTTTCTATCATTAGATTGCCTCCTATTTGTCCCGTTCCAATCAAGCAGGTAATCATTGGGTAACCTGCCTGGTCAATTGTATAAATATTGTTATAGTTTCATCTATTATTTTATACAAATGAAACCATAATACATATTTATTGATTTTCCTTTTTTCCCATAGTATCATATGTAGTACAACTTAAAAGGGATTTTAAGCAAATGCAACAGTATTATTTTAAAGGAGTTTTACCATGAATTCAAACCTATTTACTATGCGCAACAAATTCCTCGTGATTTTGCTGCCACTCTTCATCCTCAGTTTCACGATTCTCGCTCTCATCAGTTATTACATCACACAAAACATTCTAGTAACCAGTGCCGATGTCACAGCGTCTAAAATCGGCGAAAAATACGCTGCGGGAATCCGCACCGAAATGAGCAATCGCCTGATTCGCCTGGAAGAATTAGCTGCAAACCCGGAACTTCTAGCCGCTGATCAAAACGGCAAAATCAAGATACTCAATGCCCTCAAACAACGAACTGCGGATTTTGACATGATCTGCTTCATCGACAAAAACGGTATTGCCGTAAATGAAGACGGGCTTGTCATGAACCGCGCTGATCGCGAATACATAAAAAAAGTACGAGAAACACAAAAACCGTACTTATCCGATCCGTCAATTTCTCACACAACAGGCAAAGCCATTACGCTTCTGACCTTGCCAATTTTAAAAAACGGTCAATTAGAAGGATTTGTCTGCGGCACGATTTCGCTTGATAAAATCTCCAAACTCACGGACGAAGTGAAGTTCTTCGACAGCGGCTATGGTTATCTTGTCGATGAATCCGGTATGACGATCGGCTTTGGCAAAAAGCCTGAATACGTCGGCAACTGGAATGTAACCGAAAAAACACTTTCTGCCGTTCCTGGACATGAAAAAGAATCCATGCCGGACAACTTCGTCGACGGCTTCAAAAATGCCATTGCCAACAAACAGCAGGGAGTCTTGCATTATAAGACTTCTAATGGCACAGAATCGTTGGCTGTCGTCACACCAATCAATCTAGAGGGTCGTTCCTGGTTCATCTCAATTGTTGCACCGGAAGCAGAAGTCAATGCTGATGCGGCTAAACTATCGCGAACACTCGGTTTTACCGCTTTGTTCTTTACGATTTTGGCAATTGCGATCATTTATCTCTTTGCCAGCCGCATTGCTAAATCCGTTGAACAGATTCGCGACGAGTGCCAAGTTCTTACGGAAGGTGACTTCCGCCAGGACAACGTGAGCATTGACTCCCGCGATGAAATCGGCCAACTTGCTGCCGGCTTCAACAAAATGCGAGAAACACTGCGCAATCTCATTCGACAAATACAGAGCCAGTCCAACCAAGTAGCTTCATCGAGTGAAGAGCTCACAGCCAACTCCACGGAATCCGCACAAGCTTCAAGCCAGGTAGCCGCTTCCATTGCCGTCATCGCCGATGGGCTTGAACGTCAAACCACCGAAACCGGCAGCGTCAACAAGATCGCTCAGAATATCTCCGCTAACGCCGAAGAAATTTCAGCCAAAGCGTCGGAAGTTGCCGACATTGCAAAATCAACGAATCATCATGCAACAGAAGGCCGCAGCTCTATCGCTCTCGCGGTTACACAGATGAAAAAAATCGATGAAGGCTCTAAAAACATCTACAAAGCCATCGAAAACCTCAACGACGGCTCGCAAGAAATCAGCAATATCGTCGGCCTCATCAGCAACATTGCCGGCCAAACAAATTTGCTGGCACTCAATGCCGCAATTGAAGCAGCCCGCGCCGGAGAACATGGCCGTGGCTTCTCCGTCGTCGCTGAAGAAGTCCGTAAGCTCGCCGAAGAATCGGAAAAATCCTCAACCAAAATCGGCGAATTGATCGGTCGCAACTTAAATGACATGCAGCTTGCCGTCAACGCGATGAAAACCGAATCCGACCAAGTCAACTCCGGTATCAATGCCATTGAACAAGCCGACCAGACATTTGCGCAGATTGCTGATGAAATCATAAACCTCTCCCACGAAATCGAGAATATCTCTTCGGCGATCACCCATATGGCTAATGATAGCACCAATATGGTCAAATCCATTGCTCAAATCGATGATATCAGTACGAAAAATGCGGCTGAAACCCAGTCCGTATCGGCAACGACCGAGGAGCAAGCAGCCTCGATCCAGGAAATCGCATCCGCCAGCCAAGGTCTTGCCGACCTCGCTATGCAGCTGCAAAATGCCATAGAAAAATTCAAGATATAATCATTGGTAAATGAAAAACCGGTGAAGCCCCCTTTGAATGGAGCTTCACCGGTTTTTTTCTATCGTTTTAGCAATTTGCCATCTTATATATCTCATAGACATCTTGACGAGTCAATTGTTTGAAATTCGCCACCGTTTTGTTCCCATGATCCGTACACATATCCGCAAGATAAGCAAGTCCCGCTTCATCTTGAATGCCGATACCAAGTTCTGTGAAATTCGTCGGCATGCCGATGGCCTGGAAATAACGTTCCATCGCGGCGATTCCCGCTAAAGCCGCCTTTTCCATATCGATTGGTTGAATCCCCCATAAGCTTACCGCAAAATGAGCGAAGCGTTGAGGGTTCTCTTTATATACATAACGTGCCCACGAAGCCCAGACCGCCGTAAGCGATGCACCATGAGGAACATCGAATTTACCGCTGAGTTCATGGCCTAGCTTATGTGTAGCGAAGTCTTTTGGCCGGCCAAGCCCCGTCAAATCATTATGTGAGATACTGCCGCACCACATGATTTCGCTCATCGCATGGTAATCATGCGTTTTTTCGAGCGCTGTACGCCCATTGCGCATGACATTTTTCAGCAGCCCTTCCGCCAAAATATCGGTGAACTCATTTCCATCAACTTTGGAAAAATACCGATCGATCGTGTGCATGAGAATATCGGCAACACCGCAGGCAATTTGCTTTTGCGGCAAGGTATATGTGAGCTCAGGATTCATGACAGCAAACCGTGGCCGATTGAACTGGGTATTGAGACCACTCTTCCTGCCTAAAGCTTCATCTGTTAAAACAGCGGAGTCACTGGTTTCACTGCCGGCAGCTGCAATCGTCAGCACAGATGCCAACGGCAAAGATTTTTCCAATTTCGCCTTACCTGTCCAAAAATCCCATATATCCACTTCAGGATTTGCTACTCCATGGGCAACTGCTTTTCCCGTGTCAATAACACTGCCGCCACCAATAGCCAAAACAAAATCCGCACCAAAACCAATTGCTTTTTTCACCGCTTCGCGAGCAAAATCGACGTAAGGATTTGGATGGACGCCGCCTAAAGACATATGCTGCAGCCCAGCTTCTGTGAGCATTGTTTCTATCTTCGCCAAAAGGCCGCTGCGAACGACGCTGCCTCCGCCATAAACAACAAAGACTCTCGTTCCGCCATATTTCTTTATTTTTCCCGGTGTTTTCGCCTCAGCCTCACGGCCGAATATAATTTCAGTTGGACTATGATATTCAAAACTTTGCATGAACGTGCCCCCTTAAAATAACCATATGTTTCATTAATTAGCCATACATCAAGCCATTCCTGCCAAACACGTGAATATTGTCTAGTTATTTTTCATGGCTTTTTTTCGAAAAACTCAGCCAAATCGATTTCATCAAGAGAAGAAACAATTCTGTCTGCCTGTGACAAATCTTGCGAGCCTGAATTCGGATTGCGATAAGCAATGCAATACATCCCAGCTGCCTTAGCCGCAGCGATTCCTGAGGCTGCATCCTCAATGACGATGCAGTCTTTCGCATCAACTCCCAGACGATCTGCCGATAACAGATAAACCGCCGGATCCGGCTTGCTCTTTGGCAAATCAGCCCCACTCAAGATTGACTGAAAATATTTATGCAATTGAAATTTCTCCACGACAGCATCGATTACCTGTCTCCCTGATGAAGAGCCTATCGCCGCAGGAATATTTTTCGCCCTGAGTTCTTCTAAAAGCTCCATGACGCCTCGGATCGGCTCAATCGATGCATCCTTATGTAATGCGGCTAAGTATCTTTCATGCTTATATCGGACCATCTCCGCCAAGGCAATCTCCACTTCATATTTTTCGATGAAATGCTGGAACATCGCTTTTGTGGTACGTCCCATATAAGGTAAGCATTCCGCTTCAGTCAGCTCTAAGCCATAGTGGCGAAATGTCTGGATTTTTGTCATCGTATGAATTGGCTCACTATCGATGATGACGCCATCCATGTCAAAAATAACTGCTTTCATTACTGCCTCTTTTCTCATAAAATAGCTGCCATTTCTCTTAAAACAGCAATTCTTCCATTAAAATCTTAAACGATTCCATTATACCATTGCCCGTAAAATCCATCTACTATTCTTGATCGATTCGATTAATTTTTATTGATACCAGCAGCAAGCTTCTTCACAAAAAGAATTTTAACATACAACTATATATAGTTGCCCGACAACAAAGTCCGTGCTATACTTAATTTGTCAGAATAATCCATACTAATAAAATAGTATGGACATTATGTCTCTTTTAAAAATCGAGGAGGGATTTTCTTGAATCAAATACAACGCGAATTGTTTGGCACCACCAAAAACGGTGAAACTGTCGATCGTTACATACTAAGCAACGCCAATCACATGGAGGTCAGCATCATCACGTATGGCGGTGCTATCCAGTCGATCATCACACTAGATAAATCCGGTCAAAAACGAGACGTCGTTCTCGGCTATGATGATGTTGCCAGTTACGAAGCCCAGACCTTCTACATCGGTGCATTGATTGGCAGACATGCCAACCGCATCGCTAAAGGGCAGTTTACGCTCAACCAGAAAAATTACCAATTATATTGCAACAACGGCAAAAACCATTTACACGGCGGACAAATCGGTTTTGACAAAAAGGTCTGGGCCGCAAAGATCGATGGCAGCACACTTATTCTTCAATACACAAGCCCTGACGTTGAAGAAAACTTCCCGGGGACTCTTGAGGTAACTGTTCGCTATACTCTATCAGATGACAACAGCCTCAGCATCGACTACAGTGCTGTCTGCGATCAAGACACCGTCTGCAACTTGACGAACCATAGTTACTTTAACCTCGGCGGCCATGACAGCGGCAACGTCCTGTCGCAAAAAATCCAGCTTTTTGCGGACCATTATACAGAAGCAGATGCTGAATCCCTGCCAAACGGCAAAATTCTTCCGGTAGAAGGAACCCCGCTTGATTTGCGGAAATTGACCAAAATCGGCGAACACATCGACGACGATTTCGAGCAGCTTCAATTTGCTGCAGGCTTTGATCACAATTGGGTCATCAACGATTTTGACGGCACGCTCAAAAAAGCGGCTTTCGCCTGCGATGAGCAAACGGGCATCACGCTCACAGCGGCAACCACCTTGCCTGGCGTTCAATTTTACAGCGGCAACTATTTAGAAACCGGGATTGCCGGTAAAAAACAAGCTGACATCGTCCGTCGCGGAGCATTCTGCCTAGAATCACAGTATTTCCCTAACGCACTGCAGCATCCTGCGTTTTTACAGCCAATCCTCAAAAAAGGTGAGACCTGGCATGCACAGACAACCTACACATTAGGATTGCTCAAATAATTAAATCTATAAAAAAACTGCAGCTGGCACACCTATGCCAACTGCAGTTTTTTTATAGATTTTTCCGAAAAACAGGGGTATGATATAAAGTGATTTTAATTTAATGGAATAGGCAGGAATACATATGGAAATCTGGCAAAAAAATTTATGGGTCTGCTGCGGAGCCGTCTTTATCGTCTCTATCGGCATGAGCCAACTCGCCCCGATCCTCCCTCTTTATATTGAACATCTTGGTATACACGATCTCAACGAAATCGAAAAATGGGCCGGCATCATTTTTGGCTGCAACTTCGTCAGCCTCGCCATTGCCTCACCGATCTGGGGCAAGTTTGCTGACCGTTACGGAAAAAAGCCTATGGCGATGCGTGCCAGCCTATGGCTTTCGCTCGTAATGGTCGGCATGGGACTCGCACAAAGCGTTTATCACTTAGTCGCCCTGCGCCTTTTGCAAGGGGCATTATCCGGGTTTCAAGGTGCCATCGTAACGCTCATCGCCATGCAGACCCCTAAGGAAAAATCCGGATGGGCTCTTGGCATGATTTTTACGGGACAAGTCAGCGGTTCGCTGCTCGGACCGCTGGTCGGCGGCTATCTTTCCGAACTCATCGGGTACCGGGAAACTTTTTTCATCATTGGTTTCTTTTGCTTCTGCGGATTTTTAGCGATTTCAGCTTTCGTCCACGAGGATTTCAAACCTGGAGAAAGCCAATCCTTTACTTTTCGCGAGCTTATGACCAATCTACCAAGTCCAAAGCTCACCGGCTGTTTGTTTTTGACAACGCTCATCATGCAGCTTGGACTCGTGTCGATCCAGCCGATCATTACCGTGTACATCATGCAGCTGACTGCTCATACAGAGCACATTGCCTTGATTGCCGGATTGGTCTTTTCTTGCGCGGGCCTCGCGAGCATGCTGACGGCGAGCCGACTCGGGCATCTTTCGGACCGCGTCGGCCCGCAAAAGATCCTGCTCATTTGCCTCTTGGTCGCCGGGATCACCTTCATCCCCCAAGCTTTTGTCACCAATCCTTGGCAGCTCGGAGCTCTTCGCTTTGTTCTCGGCATAGCGACCGCCGGACTCTTGCCATCGATCAACAGTCTGATACGGCAAAGCACCCCGCCGCAGATTCTTGGGCAAATTTACGGGTTCAATCAATCCGCTCAATTCATCGGCATGTTCAGCGGTGCCTTTCTCGGCGGTCACATCGCCGCCATAATGGGCATTCCCATCATGTTTTTTTTCACGGCATCGCTGCTGCTCTTAAATGCCTTTTGGGTGTATCATACGGTATACCGCCATCGAAAGGAATTCCAACCAAATCAACTTTCCGGAAATCCTTGATCAAGACCTAAAGAAGAGCCTGTCACTTCACACCGTGACAGGCTCTTCTTCTACGACCTCTACGTCGCCAAGGCTATAAATATGTCCCGTTTTCTTATCCGTCAAGAATTGAACCGTCATCTTCAGTTGACGATATCCCGTCCCACTATAGCGACTCAAAAAATTCAAGGTAATCATTTGTTGACCTGAAGCATATACGGTAAGCAAAGCATCTTTATCCATAACCCGCTTGAATTTTTCACGTTCTTCAGGATGAATATAAAGCTGGGCCAATTGATCGATGACTTCTGAATACACATCACCAGGACTTGGTCCCCGCGGCATGATTGCCCGGTCTACTCGAAGGATCTCGTTTTTAGATAAATCAACCGCATACCGAAAATCGCGATTGACCACTAAAGGTTTTTGAATCGCCTGCTGTTTCGATACATTTTCCTCTCGCGAATCCTTGACCCGTTTGAGGCTGCCAATAGCCTTATACGCTCTTCCCTGATCATCGAAAAAGACGACGTGCTTTACTTTTCCCCAATGATATTTTCCGTCTTCCATTTTCAGCTTGAGGTTCGCACTCACGATTTTCTTGCCTTGATAGATTTTCTCGAACATCTCTCTTATGACCGGTATAGAGTCTTCCTGTACAAGGCCTGCATCGATCAAAGACTGCGGTACATCGAGCAGATGCTGTTCAGTCAGTCCCAATTGCCGGCTGACCGCATCGGATATACTGGCTGTCCTCTTTTCAATATCGATCGTCCAAAAATCGATGTCGAATTCTCGCAATACATTTTCGAGCAGATGATAGCGCATATTGCTTTGCTGCCGAAAAATTTCTTCGGTCACATCATTGGCGGCAAAATAGAAAAAAGCACTTTTTTCTTTATGACCTAAGAACCGAATTTTGAGTTCCAGCCATAAAATCTTGCCAGCTTGATGATATCGCCTTATATAAACTTGCTTGCTGCTTTTTTCTTGTTCTGCCTGGCGACAAGCATGCAATAATAAGGTCTTGTCTTCGGGATGTATCCACGAAAATATATTCGTCGTCTCATTGAACACCGATTGCGGTGTGCTGCCTGTCATCTCATAATAATCATCATTGACCCGCAGCACTTCGAGCAGTGAATCATTGTAGAGCTCATAAATCCCCACACTGCCAAGGAGTCCGTTGAACAATTCACTCAATACCTTGCTCGAGTCCCAAATTGCATCGAAATCAAACGATGCTGGAATTGCTGCCTTCGGTTTCCCCGTTTTGAGCTGTGCCTGCCCTAAAAATTCACGAAAAACATCCACCGGCAGCGGCTTGGAAAAATAATAGCCTTGCACGCGCGGACAGCCTATGCTGCGCAAAAAATCAAGCTGCACTTTGGTTTCTACGCCTTCAGCTATGACTGTGATATCCAGCCATTTTGCCATGCGGACAATACTCGTCATGATATTTCCTGCCTTGACTGATGTCCCTAGTGCATTAACGAATTTCATATCGATTTTAAGCGCATCTACCGATACGTCATTGAGCATATTAAGTGAAGAATACGCACTGCCAAAGTCATCCATCAATATTTCAAAACCAGCACTTTGCAATTTTTCCATGCCGCTGAGGATATAATGCGGATTGTCCGTATAGGCCGATTCTGTGATTTCTAGCTTGAGCAGCCCTGGCTCGAGATTGTATTTTTTGACTAAATCTATGATAAATTCACAAAAATTCGGGTTATAAAAATTGAGTCTTGATACATTGACCGAAACCGGCACGATCTTATCGCCGGCATTTTTCAGTTCGGCTAAGACTTCGCACGCTTTTTCCCAAACAAACGCATCGAGCTTGACAATGAAACCATTTTTTTCAAATAAGGGAATGAACTCCCCCGGTGAAATAATGCCGCGTTCCGGATGATTCCAGCGCACAAGAGCTTCAGCGCTTACCGGACATTCTTCGGCGACGCTGTAGATTGGCTGCAGATAGATGACGAATTCTCCATGGCGCAAAGCAAAGTCCATTTCCCGTAAAATTTGCTGTTCGCGCAGCATTTTATCGCGCATCTGTGTATCATAAAAAGCATAATGCTTCATATAGTTTCCTTTGACCGTATTGGCAGCCAGCCTGGCACGGTCACACATTTGATCTACAGGCAGCGTCTTGTCGGCAATTTCATATATGCCCAAAGAAAAATTGATCTGATAGCTGTCTTCAAAAACAGCCAAAGACTTCGCCAATCTAGACAGTACCGTCTCCACGTCAAAGTCGACGACCTGCAGGCAAGCGACAAAATGATCGCCTTCCAGTCTCCCGCAAAGGCCATTTGTTCCAGTGATTTCCTGAAAACACTCCGCTGTTTTTTTCAAGACCATATCGCCGCGTTCAGTGCCAAACAGTGCATTGACGATCTTAAAACAATCGATATCAAAATAAAGCAGCAGATAATCTTCCACTTTGTTCAGCTTGAGCAAAGAAGCTGTTTTCCCCGCAAATTCTTCCCTGGTAAACAGCCCCGTCAACGTGTCGCGCAGCGATGCCGCCTCGCAAGCTGCTAAGGCCGGGGAAATTGCAAGTCGACTTTTTTCATATTTACAAAGAACATTGCGAACCTTTAAACGCAGCAAACTTTCATTATAAGGATATGAAGCAAAATCCGTAATCCCCAACTGCAAAGCACGCAGCTCACTGCCCTCGTCACCGGACAAAAGCGACACCATAAGCGGAATGCCTTGCAGTGAATCATCTTGCTGCAGATACTCAATAAAATCGAAACCATCAACATTAGGCAAAAAAACTGCCACAATCATAAGCTTAATGCTGCTATTTTCTCGCAGCAATTGTTTGGCAATGTCTGGATTTGAAGCTTCCAGTAAATCGTATTCCCCTAAAAAAATTTCTTGTAAAGCTTCTCTATTTTCTTTTTTCTGATCGACGATCATCACAAGCGGTCGTTCATCCATGGCCACACCTTCTTCACTCGATAGTCCACAGCAAAAATCAACCTGACTGTTCATTACATTTATTGTCTTTATTTTATCACAAAAAGGAAAAATGTCATTGTCAAAAAACTGTAAATTCAAACAAAACAGCCGCGTCATCTATTTTTGTTTGCAGCCTTTTCAAAACGCTATTTGTCGCAAAAAAGCCTCAATAAATTATGCAATATTTTCTCTTTACTTTTTTTGCAAAAAGAGTATAATTAGGTTCTAAATTAAAATAACAGCTTAGTTCTTGATTCAAGAAGCGGAGGAACCAATTTTTGGGGGTTAATTCTAGTACTTGTAGAAAGGATGTTTTCTCTTATCATCCTACCCGTCAGCTAACTTCGTCGGCTAAAATGAGGGTCGAAGACCTTTTTATGGTCTTTTTTTGTGCGCTTTTTTATCTAACTTGTCTCAATAACAAAATCAACCGGAGGTTATCATCATGATGCGTTTACTAAGACGCTTATTTATCGGCAGACCGCTGCATAACCAGGAAATCTCAGCGGAAAGACTGCCAAAATGGAAAGCTTTAGCTATTTTTTCTTCAGATGCCTTATCTTCTGTGGCTTATGGTCCAGAACAAATCATGCTTATTCTCGCTATTCCGGGCATACTGGCCTATGGTTACTTAAGCCATGTCGCCATTGCCATTTTGCTATTGCTGGCAATCGTTACGATTTCCTATATCCAGGTCGGCAAAGCCAACCCAGGCGGCGGCGGCTCTTATGCAGTCGCTATGAGCAACCTTGGTGAACGTTCCGCATTGGTTGCGGCAGCTTCTTTGTTAGCGGATTACACGCTGACGGTCGCCGTGAGCATCTCTGCCGGCACAGCAGCGCTGATTGCCGCGTTTCCGGCTCTCATTGAATACCAGGTCGCCTTGGACTTATTCGTCTTGTTCTTTATTTTGATGTTAGTAAACCTTCGCGGCATCCGGGAGGCTTCCAACGCTTTCGTCTATCCGACCTATGCCTTCATCTTTGGCATCATCGCTTTGATCGGCACAGGTGCTTGGCAGGCATTCACCAACAGTGCTCCGGTCATTCCAGCAGCTTCGCTTGAACACCAATTCAATTGGAGCATGGTATTACTGCTTCTCAGGGCTTTTGCCAATGGCTGTAGTTCGATGACAGGTGTCGAAGCTATTTCTAATGGCGTACCTATGTTCAAAGAGCCTTCACCAAGAAATGCCTCGATTACATCCTTGTGGATGTCTGGTATCCTCGGTGTCATGTTCTTAGGTATTTCTTTTCTGATCATGCATTTTCATATTTTGCCGCTGGAAAACAGTACAGCCTTGTCTGAAATCGCTGAATTGACTTTTGGCCGCAATGCTTTCTATTATTATATCCAGTTCACGACAATGCTCATTCTCTATTTGGCAGCAAATACGTCCTTCAACGGCTTGCCGCCACTCATGTCGATTCTTGCCCGCGATGGCTATATGCCTCGCTATTTGGGTGAGCGCGGCGAACGTCTGAGCTTCTCTAACGGGATTGTCCTCTTGAGCATCGCCGCCGGCGCTTTGATTTTCATTTATCAGGGCGACACGGAACATTTGATTTCTCTATACGCAATCGGCGTATTCATTTCCTTTACGATTGCCCAAACCGGCATGATTCATCACTGGAAAAAAGTAAAAGGCCCTTACTGGATACTTCGCAGCGCAATCAACACGGTCGGTGCCTTCGTTACCGGCATCGTCGTACTGATTATCGGCATCAGCAAATTCACACATGGTGCTTGGGTCGTACTCATTTTCATCCCGGTGATGATTTTCGTCTTCAAAAAAGTAAAAAGCCATTACAACGATATGGCAGAGCAGCTCCATTTGCCTCTTGAAGATATGAACCCTGACGTCGCTACCGAGATCGTCAGCGGCAGAAATATCGTCATCGTTCCGATTTCAAGCCCGACAAGCGTCATCGCCCATACCCTGCGCTATGCAAAATCCATAGGCGACGATGTCCAGGCTGTCCATGTTGCAATCAGCGATGAAATCGGACAAAAAGTCGAAGAAAAATGGAATTGCTGGAACCCAGGCATTCGCCTCGTCACCATCTATTCACCATATCGTCTGGTCATTCAACCACTGATTGACTATATCGACGAGCTTTGCGAAAAGAAAGGTCCGAACGATTACATCACGATTTTGATTCCAGAATTTGAAACCAGAAAATGGTGGCATCGTCTGCTTCACAACCAAACCGGGCTGATTTTGCGGACCATGCTGATTCTAAAGAAAAACGTCATTGTCTCCACCGTACCATTCCACTTAAAAAAATAATATCAATCGACAAGGTTTTCATAAAAAAGCTGTCAAAAAAGGGAGTGAGCCCAATGCTCACTCCCTTTTGTTTGGCAAAAGCAGACCAATCGCGAAGGCCTGCTGCCAATATTTATGAAACGTATTTTAAAGGTTGGTTTTAAAATAGTTTGCACACAATCATCAAGGGCCTGTCGTTTTACCGCCAGGTCTATTCGTGTCTTACATCAATAAAAAGAACATGCCGACAATCATTGCAAAAATCATTGGCAAACAATTTCTTTTGGCAATTTCCATCGGATTCACACCGGCGATGCCCGCTACAATAATCGTTGCTCCAGCAATCGGTGACATCGTTCGGCCAAGGGTACCGCCTAGGGTCGCCATGCTGCCCATCTGTACCTGTGAAAGACCAAAATCTTGTGCATGGGGTGTAATCGCTTCATTGAAGGCAAAGGTAGCCGCATCGCCTGAACCCATGACCAATCCGAGAATAAACGGCCCAACCGCAGCGCAGACCTTGACAATAGCTGGGTTGTTGAGCATGACATCCATAAAATATTTGACCAGTCCCATAGCTGTTAAGCCAGCAACGAATACGCCAGCGGAAACGATAATACCGATGATGCTGCCATATGCCTGGCCCATGCCCTCAAAAAAAGCATTGCTGAGCTTTACCGGAGCCGTTCTCGTGATGAGCAAAGAAATCGCTGCACCGATGAGCATCGCCTGCGGAACATCCATCTTGACCTTTCCCGCAAAAACTGTTGAACATAAAATCAATAAAAGAATCGGTAAAATCGGCATCAACGCATATAAATAATTGACCTTGAAAGAGTCTTCCACCTCGAGCCCTTTTGCTTTATACCCTTTATGTTCTTTTAAATAGTAGGCCAGCAGCGTGATCATGATAGCTGCCGTAACCAAAGAGGCGATATTTGCTTTATAATGAAACCCGATTACTTCCATGACACCCACACCGGCAATTTTTGCCACAAAGGGATTATGTGCCAGCCCAGGATTGAGCATGCTGCCATAGGTGCCGCATTTAACCGCAGCAGCTGCCATTGCCGGATGGACGCCTGCCGACATCATCAAGGGCACAAATATTGCCCCCGCCGCAGCGGCAGTCCCAGCAGCACTCGGCAATGCCACATTTACTGCGTATGTTGCCAAGACCACGCCCGGAATCAGAAGCGGTCGCACTCTCGATAAACCTTTCGCCATAAAATTAATCAAATGTTTATCGCATTGTGTGATTTTCATTACCATGGCAAAACCCATAACCGAACAAACGGCTTCAATCAAGCCAGCATTCGTCATACTTTTGGCAAATGCATCCAAAGAGCTCATCGGAACGCCGCCTATACAGGCCATAATAATACCAGATGCCAAAAGAACAAACCTTGCATCATACTGTTTAACCAAGAAATACACGGTAGCAATAACTATGATAATTCCCATAATCGTCATCACTGCGCAACACTCCTATCTTTTTGATTCTCTATTTCAAACGGAAAAAATGCGTTTCCAGCGATAAAACCAGAAACGCCCCTTGCCGCAAATTAGAACCTCATTGTTCTTATACTATCCTATGTTTTTTTCTGATAAAAGCTCTACAGCAATTCGGCTCAAAAGCCGTGTCGCATGGTCGAGCGCCGCTTCATCGAAATCAAAATACGAGTCATGGTGTCCTGCTGACAAATCGGCACCAATCATCATATAGGCGGCCTGTCCGCCTCGCTCTTGAACACGTTCCATAAAATAAGAAAAATCTTCACTGGCACCAAAATCTGCGGTTTCAACCAAATCATCAAAGATTTCAAGTTTTTCCGCGACAGCTCGTATCTTTGTCGAAAGAACTTGGCTGTTATTGGCTCCGGCAGCACTACCCATCTGTTTGATGTCAACATCCACATCATACATTTGAGCTGCCGCATGGATGATGCGCAAAGCCTGTTCTTCCATGTAATGATTTATACGACTCGATGCACCTCTTGTCTCGAGTTTGATCAGCGCCTTGTCGCCTATGACATTCCTACCGCTTCCAGCCTCGATGCTGCCGACATTGATTCGCGAAGCCCCTTCGCCATGACGGGAAATCGCATGCAGATTCAGAGCTGCACAAGCTGCCGCCAGCAGGGCATTTTTACCTTGTTCCGGTGCCGCCCCCGCATGAGCCGGCACGCCGCTAAAGAACGCATCGTATTTCGTCGTCGCCAAAAATCCGGTCACATTACACGCCAGTTGCCTAGTGTGATTCATTTTAAAGCCAAAATGTGCCCCGAGCATGTAATCAACATCATCCACTAAGCCTTTAGCCGCCATGGCTTTTGCGCCGCGTACGCCTTCCTCAGCTGGTTGAAAAATCAGCTTAACCGTTCCCTTGAGCTCCTCTTTGATCTCGGCCAAAAGCTGCGCTACAGCAAGCCCGACTGCCGTGTGTCCATCATGCCCGCAGGCATGCATAACATTGCTGTTTTTCGAAGAAAACCCTTCGCTTTGGGGGCGATGCTTTATATCTTCAGCTTCACTGACATCATTTGCATCCATATCAAATCGCAGGGCAACAACAGGACCCTCTTTATCAAATTCGAGTACAGCTGCGATCCCAGTTTTGCCGCCCTGCATTTTTTTTACCCATCGTTCATCAGCACCTTGCGCAATCGCTCGCTTTTCTGCTGCTAGCAACACTTCTGGCGAAGGGACTCCCATCCGTTCACCTTCATCCACAGCATCCTCACCCACATATAGTTGATATCCAAGATCTGCTAATGTCGTTGCGACAATAGCAGCTGTGCGATATTCTGTCCAGCCACTCTCTGGGTATGTATGAAAATCCCGTCTGCGTTTGATGGTCATCTGCTTCAATGCAGAGGCCAAGCCATCCATTCGATTGTAAATATCCATGTCGAACCCCCTTTCAAAACTGCATAAAAGAATTTCATGCATGCACGTTTGTCTTTATATTATCAACAAATTTTACGATTTTAAATTTTATCTTTTTATTAAAAACACTATAGCTATTTAAACACCATTCATATTTGTTCACCAAAAATCAATGTACTCATTATAGCATCCAGATCATCCGTTTATTATATCTATTTTTTATTCTATAATAAATTTCACTTTAAATTTAGTTGACTGGATTTTTTTCCTACAAAAACCTATCGTATCTTATGCTATAATAAATATACTTATTACTTTGACCGCTGCGCCACGCAAGCAAATGACTTACAATCTATCTCAACGTATCGATCGTTGCTAAAGGAAACGGAGCACCTCTTATGGAACTAAAACAACTTGAATATTTTCTTACCGTAAGCAAACTAAAAAGTTTTACTTTAGCGGCTGAGCAGATGTATGTATCACAGCCTTGCGTAACAACTGCCATCAAGCGCTTAGAAGAAGAACTTGGTATCCAGCTTTTCATCCGCAATAAAAAAACGGCATCGCTGACCGCTGAAGGACAGGTTTTTTCCAATCACATCGAAATCATCATGAACGATGTTTCAAAAGCAATCACGACCGTAACTGAGCTGAAAAATCTGAGCAGCGGATCGATCCGCATTGGAATTTCGCCAGTAACCGGCGTCTCGGTACTGACATTTCTCTTAGCCAAATTCCGCTCGCTTTACCCGTCCTTGGATCTGGCTCTGTGCGAAGAAGGTTCGTTGTCCCTGCAAAAACAGCTTGAGGAAGGCCAACTCGATCTTGCTATCATCAGCCTTTCTTCTGACATAAAACAAATCCCTGAAACACTTGACGTCATTTCTTTGGGCAAACAAGAAATCCGCATTGCCTTGCCAACCTACCACATGTTCAAAGACAAAAACAAATTAAAATTATCAACGCTAGCCAAAGAACCATTCATCTTGTTTAAGGAAAACTGTTTATCGCAAAAAATCATCCTCGATCGTTTCCATGCCGAAAACGTCGATCCATCAATCTCATTATCTTCAAATTCCTTACAAACGACAAAACGCCTTATTGTCTGTGGTGCCGGAATATCCTTACTGCCAGCCGAAGCCCTAGAAAATGATCAAAATTTCTCGTCGATTCCGCTGGACCCACCACTTTATATCCCGTTTGCCCTGGCCAGCAAGAAAAACAGCCATCTTTCCCATGCCGCAGAAACCTTGGTCGATTTTATAAAAAACTCTTTGCTCAACGAATAAAAAAAATGACTGTTTGCAGATTTCTCTGTAACAGTCATTTTTTATTCATATTTGCTCTTCAACTTTACGCGACAGCTGCTGGCATTTCTCACTGAGCGCACTTATATTCTCTAGTGTTTGAACAATTTCCATATTTGAAGAATTTTCATGGATTCGATTTGCATCACCATTATTTTCCTGTGTGTCAACCATCGTTATATTCGGCGAAATCTGATTGGCAAATGATTTCATCACTGCATCATGCATCGTCAATACCGATTGATTGCTTTCCGTGAGCAACCGATCGAGCTCATTCGCCACCCCGGACAGATCCCCGGCGCCATTGTTTTCGTGATTTCGAATGACCGCAGCTCTGAGTTTGTTGGTAATCAAAGACACCTGCCTTGTCACCGCTTGATGAAAATACGATGCGACCCACTGGATGAGCATACAAGCCGATTGTACGGAAGCCACTCTATAAATTCCGGTGATACGGACATCCGGTTGTAAAAATTCAGCATAACGTGAAGAAAGCAGTACTTTCTCTCCGACCTGCCGGGCAATGCCAATAATATATTTGGCTTTTCGCAATGCCTCGATAGTTTGTTCCTCACTGAGCTCTTCATACCCGAGCAGCTTGAAATTGACCTCTCCTATCCCGACTCGCCGACAAGAATCAATCAGTCGTTCACCATATCTCGAATTGGAGTTGAATATATAGACATCCTGCCCTGCCGGAATGCGGGCAACTTCAACAAAGAATTGTGATGTTGGCTGCAAATCCAAAACGATCATTTTGTTTGCTGGCACTCGTTTGGCCAGCTCAGCAGCTTGCGTCGTCGCACAAACAAATAAATCCGCTATCTTATCATCGGTAATTTCCGTCGTAGTGAAAATTTTTGCATTCCGTACAACATTTCCCAAAATCAGCTGCATGGCATCCACCACTTCTTCAGCATTCATTCGATTGCTTCCTGCCACGGCAATATTAATCTTCAAAATCTGCACCCCCCTTTGCGTTTTTCTCTATATAGCCAAATTGCTCTTCTTAGGTAAGTTTCTATGCTATCGATTATATCAAATCCATCGGCAGAAAACACGATATTTCCTAATATTTACCTTATAATGCAGAAATCTTCCCAAACAAACCGTTTAAATCCATTTCGCCGCAATAATCCCCAGCCACACTGCCAGAAAACCTGTACCTAAATTCGCTGCCATATTCAAAAAAGCATTGACCACATTGCCCGCCCGTAAAAGCTGTATCGTCTCAAAACCAAAAGAGGAGAACGTCGTCAAGCCCCCCAGAAAACCAACGGTTACCAAAATCCGCAAATTTGGCGACACAATCGTGCGCTCTGTCGTCCATATCATGAAAAAACCAATGATAAAACAACCTACGACGTTGACGAACAATGTGCCAAAAGGAAAATGCGCACCATATTTATCGGCAATAAGCGTTGTCAGAATATATCTGGCCAATGACCCGATGCCACCACCCACTATTACAAGCAAAAACTGTTTCAATCCAAACAAATCTACACCCCGCCTTATTCATGATTGGGAAGCTTGTTCCCGTATTTTATGATTTCAACGTTATCAATCGTTATCATGCCTTTTTGAATCAAATCATCGAGATATGGCAAAAATTTATCGATGTATTCTTCGCTATCGACGATTTCAATGATAATCGGTAAATCGCAGGATAATTCCACCAGACCAGTTGTTCGTATCTTGCGGTTATTCTCCCCATAGCCCATGATGCCGCGAAAGACGGTTGCCCCCGCCATATCTAGTTCTTTTGCTTTTTTGACGATTTTCTCATAATGATCGGTTTCACCTACATAAATGCGCAAACGCTTTGCATATTTCTTGATTGTTGCCATGCTATCCCCTCCCAAAAATTTATTTCGCTAAAAAAAGAAAGACTCCTACCATTAAAAAATGGTAGGAGTCATCATTGTTCAACGAACAAAATTATGGCGAACTCCATCGCCTTCATATTACGTTATTTATCATAGCAAGGATTGATCGATTATACAACTAAAATCTACGGCAAACACAGATTTTTTAATTTCCCTTGGCTTTTTTTTACATAGCCGTTATAATACAAGAGAAATCATTTGTCGATCTGCTTAGCAGAAAACGCACAAGAGGAGCATCTTGTGCCTGACACAACAGTTTTATAGCGAGGGATCCCGTGTTTCGGGCTGAGAGGAAGCTTTAGAGCTTCGACCGATCTGGCTGGCGCAAAAGCGCATTGCCGGGCATGCTATCGCCTCCGTTCATCAATTTCATATTCTCGCAAAGACAAAGCCCAGCAGTGCAATTGCCCTGCCGGGCTTTTTATGTATTCAAACTATAAAGAATCCGTGAGGTATCTGTATGCAACGAAATGATCGTCTCTTAAAACTCATCATGATGTCCATGCTCATCGCTCTGGGCGTGGTCATCTCGCCCTTGCTGCGAATCGAAGGCATGTGCCCGATGGCACACTTCATCAACATTGTCTGCGCCGTGCTGCTCGGGCCTTGGTATGCCCTTCTCTGCGCTGCCTCCATCGGCATCTTGCGCATGGTTCTTATGGGGATTCCACCGCTTGCTCTGACCGGAGCCGTTTTCGGAGCTGCTCTGTCTGGAATTTTATACCGCTTATCCAAGGGAAAACTTCTTTGCGCTGTGCTCGGTGAAGTCATCGGCACCGGCATCATCGGCGCAATCGTATCCTATCCGGTTATGGCTCTCCTCTATGGCAAAACCGGCCTGACCTGGCTTTTTTATGTACCGCTGTTTATTTGCGGCACTTTGATTGGCGGCACCATTGCCTATTTCTTTTTAATTGCCCTGCGGAAAAATGGACTGCTGCAAAACATCCAAAAACACTTAGGAGCAAAAGTATATGACAAATAATTCACCGCTTTGCAACGATCTAGTATCGCTGCAACAAGAAATACGAGAGAAAAAGCCGTTGATCCATTGCATAACCAATCCAATTTCCATCAATGACTGCGCTAACATCATCCTGGCTGCCGGTGCCAAACCGATCATGGCTGAACACCCCGCCGAAGTTTCCCGCATAACCAGCTTATCCGCAGCGTTAGCCATAAACCTCGGCAATATCACCGACGTCCGTTTAGCTTCAATGGAAATTGCCGGACACAGTGCTCAACATAACGATATTCCTGCCATCATCGACCTCGTCGGCATCGCCTGCAGTGACCTGCGCCTTGACTTTGCCAAAAAGTTCATCAAAAACTGTAAACCAGCTGTCATCAAAGGCAATATTTCTGAACTCAAAGCTTTAGCCGGAGCCGAAAACGATGCCAAAGGCATCGACGCCGGCGAAAATGATGCGATAAACAGGACTAGCATTACAACAAACCTGGATCTGCTCAAAAAGCTCGCAAAACAAAGCGGCGCCGTCATCGTCGCCACCGGCGCTGCGGATCTCATCACCGATGGGAAACGAAGCTTTCTCGGCGAAAATGGAACGGAGATGCTCGCGAACATAACGGGTACCGGCTGCATGCTCAATGCATTGACAGCGGCTTATCTTGCCAGTGATAAAAGCAGTCTGACTGCCAGCCTTGCCGCGATTTGCGTCATGGGCATCAGCGGCGAACTTGCCGCGAAAAAAGCCCATGGCCCCGGCACATTTCGCGCAGCGCTTTTAGATGAAGTTTACAACAGAAAAGAACTCGAATTTAAAACCAGGCTTCGTCTCAGCGAAATATAACGAAGTACTTTTCTTGATAAAATAAACCTACTTGATCTCCACGCCGTTGCATTCCGGAATTAAGATCCCTCCCGCAGATAAGTTCACCGAATGGATTATAAAGACAAAACATTGCACCGTATATGTTTTGCTGCCCGATGCCCCCAGGACCAAACCGGATGCCCCATCTCCAATTCGATGATTATTGCAAACATTCAGTTGCATAATGGCAAAAAAAGAAATATAATCATAGCGTATTTTATTCCTTAAAGATTTTTATAGGAGGCCTCTATGATTTCACAACAACGTTTAGCCGAACAATTCAAAGCACTCGAAAATTTTTCCAGCAGTGAATCGGGCATCACACGCTTAGCCTTCAGCGATGAAGATTGGCAAGCCCGCAATTTCATCATCGATTTGATGACAAAAGCGGGGCTCACCACTCGTACAGATGCTTTCGGCAATGTCATCGGTCGCCTGGAAGGGCTTGATCCCAAGCTTCCAGCTATCATGTCAGGTTCTCATGCCGACAGTGTCCCCAACGGCGGGAACTATGACGGAATCGTCGGCATCCTCTGTGCTATCGAAGCGATTACCAGCTTAAAGGAATCCGGCTGGAAAAACGATCATGCCGTTGAAATCGTCTTGTTCATGGCAGAAGAATCCAGCCGCTTCGGAACGGCTACGCTTGGCAGCAAGGCCATGCGCGGCAAGTTGACACGAGAGGCCCTCCGACAATTTAAAGATAAGAATTCCATTTCTCTTTATCAGGCGCTGTCGATGCGAGGCCTTTCACCGGACTCAATTGATACCGCAACCTACAAAGCACCGCTCAAAGCTTTTTTTGAAGTCCATATCGAACAAGGAAAAGTCCTTGAACATCAAAAAAAGCAAATTGGCATCGTCACGGGAATTGCCGCACCAACGCGCTTAAAAATCCAGCTGCACGGTCAAGCTGACCATTCAGGCGCCACGCCGATGGAACTTAGACACGACTGCCTTTGCGGCGCAGCGGAAATAATCCTCGCCGTCGAAAGATTTGCTGCCGCCGAAAAATCAACGCCGGCTGTCGCGACCGTGGGCATCCTCGATGCCAAGCCAGGCGTAATGAATGTGATTCCCGGCGACGTAGAACTAGGCATCGATATCCGCAGCATTTGCGCCAAGACGAAAAAGCGCGTCACCGAAGGCATATCTGCTTCTATCGCCATGATTTGTGAGGCACGCGGCCTAGAATTTGAAACTACCTTACTGGCTGATGAAACGCCGGCTTCCATACAACCGCAAATGCTCGATTTTCTCGAAGAAATCTGCCGCGAACAACAAGTTGATTTTCTGCGGCTGCCGAGCGGTGCCGGTCACGATGCCATGCACTGGACAGACTATACGCACACGGGGATGATTTTCATTCCCTGCCGTGCCGGAATCAGCCATAATCCCGCTGAATATGCAAAGATTGCAGATATCGCTGCCGCCGCTTCAATTTTGGCACAAGCTATCCAAAAATCCTCGTCCGCTAGTTTTAGCTGGACACAAAACATATGATAATAACTGCCAAAAAGGGCCGAAGCACACGAATGCTTCGGCCCTTTTATATATTCTATTCCAGATAAAATCAGACTTCTTGAATGATTGGCAAGATAATCGGTCTTCTATGCGTTTTGCCGTAAATAAATTTACTCAATGCATCACGAACAGAAGATTTTATGACAGCCCATTCTGTGACTTCTTTGGCTTCACACTTATCGAGCGCTTGCTGGATGACTTTTTTGGCTTCGTCCATCAACTTGCCCGATTCGCGGACGTAAATGAACCCACGCGACACCATATCCGGACCGGCAATGACTTTGCCTGTACTCTTTTCCATTACAATGACAACAATGAACACGCCGTCTTGCGACAGCATCTGGCGGTCACGCAAAACGATATTGCCGACATCACCGACGCCCAAGCCATCGATAAAGACCTTGCCAGAGGTCACAACCGGGCCAAGAGCACCTTTTACTTCTCCCTCTTCACGAGAAAATTCAAAAGTTTGACCGTTTTCGCCGATGAAAATGTTTTCTTTGGCCATGCCCCATTCTTCGGCAAGCTTGCCATGGCACATGAGCATTCTATACTCTCCGTGAACTGGAATCAGATACTTCGGACGAACCAAGCTCAAGATGAGGCGAAGCTCTTCTTGTCTGGCATGACCCGAAACATGGATTCCAGCAGATCTTTCATGGATGACATCTGCTCCTAAACGCAATAATGCATCAATGGTCTTGGATACAGATTTTTCATTGCCCGGAATCGGCGAAGCCGAAAAAATAACGCGATCGCCAACCTGGATTTGGATTTTTCTATGTTCGCGGCGAGACATCCTGGATAAGCCAGCCATCGGCTCTCCCTGGCTGCCCGTCGTCAAGATCAGAATCTGATTGGCAGGGTAACGGTTGATTTCATCGATGTCGATGATTTTCCCTTCGGGAACTTTCAAATAGCCAAGCTCCATCGAAATATTGACGACATTGACCATACTGCGGCCGACAATCGCAATTTTGCGGCCATATCGACAAGCAACATCGACTGCTTGCTGGATACGTGACACGTTTGAAGCAAACGTCGCGAGCAAAATACGCCCCTGCGCGCCATCAAAAGCTTTGGCCAAAGCTTCTGTAACCGTGCTCTCTGATTTAGTGAATCCCGGCGATTCTGCATTGGTGCTGTCAGCCATCAAAGCCAAGACACCTTCGTCGCCTAACTGGGAAAACTTATTGAAGTCCAATGTCTTTCCATCGACCGGGCTGTAATCAATCTTAAAATCGCCCGTATGAACAATGGTTCCAAGCGGTGTCTTAAAGTACAGCGCTACCGCATCCGGAATCGAATGGCTTGTTTGGATGAAGCCCACCCGAATTTTGCCAAAAACGAGTTCATCACCAGGTTCAATAACATGCAGTGAGGTTTTTTCCACACGATTTTCTTTGAGACGGCCTTCAGCCAATCCCATAGCCAGTCTCGTTCCATATACCGGAACTTCCGGGAACTGCCGTAAAAAATACGATAAAGCGCCTATATGATCCTCATGCCCGTGTGTAATGACTACGGACCGGATCTTATCCTGGTTTTCAACCAGATAGGTCATATCCGGAATGACCAAATCAATACCCAACATATCATCGTCAGGAAAGGCAAGACCGCAATCAAGTACAACAAGATCCGATCCATAGCGGATGACCGTCATGTTTTTTCCGATTTCTCCAAGTCCGCCAAGGGGAATAATCGCAAGTTTATTTTGTTTTCTCAAGAAAAAAACTACCTCCATCTACCTTAAATTTATAACTCTATTGAAAATAACTTGTTATGCAGATTCGCAAACGACCGAGGAACCCAGCCAATCCCAAATAACAATTATTATACAAATCAAAACCCGTACACTGCCGTTCTTTCCATTGTACATCATCCTGCATTAATATACAAGGTTTGCAGTACAGATCCCCCTTGGCGGACACCGTCATTTCAAAGAAAACTTTTATTTGGTTTATTGAGCGATTCCCGGTTGCGTCATCTGCTCTGGCGATAAAATATGACATAATTTTTCCGGTGAAAGGAACTTCTTCTCCAAAGCGATTTCACGAATCGGTCGGCCTGTACGATAAGCCTCTCTGGCGAGCAGCGATGAATTCTCATAGCCAATATGCGGCAGCAATGCCGTGACGATGCCGACACTGCCTTCAAGCCAGCTTTCACACTGTTCTTCATTGGCCTCTAGCCCGCAAAGCAATTTATCGACAAAAGCATTGACGGCATTGGTCAAATAGCGCATCGAGTTGAATAAATTAAAAGCAATTACCGGTTCCATGACATTGAGTTCAAATTGACCATTTTCTGCGGCGAAACTGATTGCCAAATCATTGGCAATGACCTGATAACAGGTCTGATCCAACACTTCAGCCATGACCGGATTGACTTTGCCCGGCATAATCGATGACCCCGGCTGACGCGCTGGCAACTTCAATTCGTTGAAACCACAGCGAGGACCTGACGCCATCAAACGAAAATCATTTGCCATCTTTATCAGGACAAGAGCCGTCACCTTCAATGCCGATGAAACGTCAACAAAAACATCGACATTGTTCGTCGCATCGATAAGATTGTCTGCCGTAACAAACTCTTTGCCTGTAACCTGCGTCAATTGCTTTGCTACACTAGCGATGTATTCCGGTTCCGCGTTGAGCCCGGTTCCAACCGCCGTCGCCCCCATATTGATGACGTACACGCCGTCGATTGCATGCTCGATGCGTCGAATGCCGCGGCGTACAGCTGAAGCATACGCTGCCATTTCCTGCCCTAAAGTAATCGGTACAGCATCTTGTAAATGGGTCCTTCCCATTTTTATGATATCCTTGAATTTTTCTGCTTTACTTTCTAACTCTTCCGCCAACCGGTTCAACGATTCCAATGTTTTTTTGCTTTTTTCACTCGTACAGACCTTAATTGCCGTCGGAAAAACATCATTTGTCGACTGTGCCATATTTGCGTGGTTGTTCGGGGAAATAATGTCATACGATCCCTTTTTTTCACCACAAAGCTCCAGTGCCCGATTGACAAGGACTTCGTTCATATTCATATTCACCGAAGTCCCAGCTCCGCCTTGTATCGGATCGATGGGAAACGCCTCATTCCATCGGCCCGCAATGACTTCATCCGCTGCCGCTGCAAGCAGTTTTCCAATATGCTGATCGAGCCGCCCTGTTTCCATATTCGCCAAGGCCGCCGCTTTCTTCACTTTAGCCATGGCTGCAATGAAATCCGGATCGAGACGCTGCCCTGTAATACTGAAATTTTCAATGGCCCGCATGGTCTGTACCCCATAGAGTACGTCCTCCGGAACTTCTAACTCCCCTAAAAAATCATGTTCTTTTCTCATTTTTATCCAACCTTTCTATTTTTAATTTGTGCATCCTGTATAACGCATACAAAATACAATAAAATACAAAAAAGAAGCCCAACAGAAATACACTGCCTGGCTTCTTTGCCATACGCCTGCCTCTTACTGGAGGAAAACATAGTTTCGACAAAAAAACGCACGAATTTCTTCTATCCGAAGAAATCCATGCGCCATTGCCAAAGATATTTAACTTATGAACTCAGTATAGCTCTTTTCCGAAAAAATACAAGCAAAATTGTATTTTTGTATAAAATAACAAATTGGACAAAATTAATTCAGCAAAAAGCACGACAAGCAAACCACCTATTTTTATTCCAGCAGGTCTTTTCTCTGCATTGTCGAAGTACTATAGCATACATGGCTAAGATTTTTGAAATCAACGAAGATCCACCTTACCGCCGTAACGGTAAGAGAAGGGAGCCGTTATGTTCAGTAGTTTTGTGGCCCGCCAACCGATTTTCACAAAAAAGCAACAAGTCTTTGCCTATGAACTTCTCTTCCGCCAAGCACAAGAGCACAGCACCTACCAGGCCAGCGACAGCAATGATGCGACAATCCAGGTGCTCGAAAACACCTTGATCAATCTTGGCTTCGAGCAGCTTACCAACCACCATCCTGCCTTCGTCAACTTCCCTGCTGATATTTTGATGTCATCATTCATCACTGCCCTGCCCAAAGAAATGATCGTCATCGAAATTCTCGAAACGGTTCACCCCACACCTGAAATCATCATGCGCTGTCAAGAACTCAAAGCCTTGGGATTTCGCTTAGCTTTAGATGACTTCGTTTTTTCGCCAGATTATGAACCACTTTTACCTTTAGCCGATTATATCAAAATAGACTTCAGAGCCACGACATCTACCGAACGCCAAGCTTTAGTAACTCAGCTAAAACGCCCCGGGCTCTTGTTTTTGGCAGAAAAAGTCGAGACCCAGGCAGAATTCCAAGAAGCATCGGCTGCTGGCTTCAGTCTATTCCAAGGATATTTTTTTTGTAAACCGGAAATCCTGACCGGAACTTCCGTACAAATCAACAAGCACTCCGCCTTCCTCTTTATGCAGGAATTGATTGAGCCGGAAATCAACTATAAAAAGCTCGAAAATATTTTGCGTCATGATATTTCTCTATCCTATAAGATCCTGCGATTCATCAATTCTCCTTATTTTGGTTTTCGGACGGAAATCACTTCGATCCATCAAGCACTGACACTACTTGGACAAAAAGAGCTTTATAAATGGTCCGCTCTGCTGGTTTTGAGCAACCTAGCCGTCAATAAACCCGCCGAACTGCTGACGCTCGCTTTGGTCAGAGCACGCTTCGCCGAATTGATTGCCAAGCAGATGCGGCAAAAAAATGGTTATGAATTTTTTCTAGCCGGCATGTTCTCGTTGATGGATGCCTTTTTGAATCGCTCGATGAACGATATCGTCACCAATCTGCCGATTCATGAAGATGTCAAAGATGCTATGCTCGGCTCGGATAACACCATCGGCAAAGTTCTTCGCTTGATCGCCGCTTATGAAAAAGCGGATTGGGCGGAAGGCGAGTCCCTATCAGCGGCATTGAAACTATCCGAAACGCAGCTGGCTGAAGATTACTATCAGGCACAGCTTTGGACAGGAATAGATACCATCAATGGCATCACATAATCGTGCGTTCTCCAACACAAAAACTTTCGCAAAAAAAGCTAACGAATCGGTACAAACCGAAATCGTTAGCTTTTTTTATGAGAAACTTAGGATTTCACAGCAGCTTTATCGGCTGCTGGGCGTGCCGCAACTCCCATTGCCATGGCAAGACCCGCTTTATTGGTGTTGTAATCATAAAGAGCCTGCGCGTAATTGTTCTGCGCAGTCATCAATGCAACTTCCGCATCGAGAATGTCTTGATTGGTTTCGAGCCCTGCGGAAAAACTGACTTTAGCGATTTTACCGACTTCATCAGCCTGTCCGACTGCCACCTTACTGGCTTCGATTCTTTTTTCCGCTTCCTTCATTCCCCAATAATACTGGTTGACGTCCGCATAAATTGTATCTTCTTGCTGTTTTTGTGCTTTTTTCGCTTTGGCTAGATCGGCTTTTGCCCCTTCGATCTGACCTTGCGTCACCCCGGAATCAAACAGATTATACGATAAAGTAAAGTACACAGAAAAATAATTTTTATCGCTGTTAACAAAGCTGCTGCCCTGTAAGCCATCGGTTCCATTCAAAGTGAGGGACGGACGCTTACCGCTATAAGCGATGCCCAGATTGTCTTCAGCGATCTTAACAGCATTTTCTACAACCACCTGCTCAGGGCGATTTTGCAAAGCCGCCTGGAGGCAATCGTCAAAACCTGCCGTCTCGGCCACATAGGCATCATTTGCCTGCACCTCAAGCGGCGAAATTTTATCCATGCCAATCATATTTTTTAATGCAACCAGGGCATTGGTATAGCTTGCTTGGTCTTTGAGCATAGAGTCTTCAGCATTCGCCAAACTGACCTTAGTCTGTAACAATTGCAGCCTGGAAGCAAGCCCTGCGGCGAAGCTTCCTTGAAGGTTTTGCAAATGCAGCGTGTAGTCGTCAACAGATCGTTTATCCGCGGCGAGCAAATTCTTGTATTGCAAAACCTTATAGTAATCTACCGTCGTTTGATATTTTATTTGTGCCTCACTGATTTTCTGGTTCTCTTGGGCGTTGGCGTAAGCCAATACAGCCGCATCCACGGATTTTTCCATTTTCCCGCCATTATATAACGGCAAGCTCATCGTTAGCTGATTTGTCACCAAAGAAAACGGGGCACTCGGCGTATTATTCGGATGCGTACTGCTCGTTGTCTTTTTCCAATAATCCGTATTTGCCGCATTGATGGTCAACCCGGTTGCACCCTTTGCACTTTTGACCGAAGCCTGGGCTTTATCGGCATCATCTTGTGCCATCTGCACGGTGAGATTTTGCTGCAAAGCCATGTCTACACATTGTTCTAGAGATATCGGCGCGGCAGCTTCTGCCGCCTCACCGCTTCGCCCTAAAAAAATTAGCGAAAAAAACGAAATTACAGCCAGACGGCCTATCTTATTCCACTTCATATAAAACTACCTCCTGTTCCTTGCCTGCTAATCAACACCATCTTCGGCCTCTTTCGGTTCTTTTTCTTTCTTTTTGAACTTTGCCAGCAAGGCCCGCAAGGAAAAGGACGAATACTCAAAATGCACAAAAATCAAAGGAATCGCCACCAAGGTAAAAAATGTTGAGGACAATAGCCCTCCGATGACGACCCAAGCCATACTGACTCTAGTTTCCGACCCCGGCGTGAGGGCGAGTGCCGTCGGCAGCATGCCTGTGACCATCGTGATCGAAGTCATAAAAATCGGCTTCAAACGGGTTTTTGCCGCTTCAATCACAGCTTCCCTAGCCTCAACACCTTCATGCATGAGCGTCAATGTGTAATCGAGCAGCAAGGTTCCATTCTTGGCAACCAAGCCATCCATGACCAAAAGCCCCAACAAAGAATATAAATTGATCGTATTTCTTGTGAGCGCCAAAAACACAAACGACCCAATTAAGCCAAAAGGCAAAGAAAACATGCGGATCACCGGCGTCGACAAGGATTCATAGAGGACTGCCAACAAGATATAAACCAAAAGCAAAGATAAGCTTATCGCCTGTGCCATTTCCATAAACGTCGTCTTCATATTATCCGCTTGACCGATGAACTGGTATGTTACATTCTTGCCGAGCTGGTCTGGACCGAGTTGGCGAGAAATTTCATCCAAGACTTCCTGCAGCGATCGACCGCTGTCTATATTGGCCGATATGTTGATGGATTCTTGCTTATCGACACGGCGCAGCATGACCGGACCAACATCGTCCTTGACCTCAGCTACACTGCCGAGTCGGATGAGCCCTGTCGTCGTATTTACCGGCAAAGAGCGAATATCTGAAGCCTCAAAACCATCGCTATTTTTTAAACGTACATAAATATCCGTATCTTGATGGTCATTGTTGGGATCGTTCATCAAATATCCCGATAGCGTCCCGGCAATGGCTCCAGAAAATACATTATGGATATCATTGGCTGTCGTGTTATAGAATCGCAATTTTTCACGATCAAGGACCAGTCGTAGTTCCGGTGCTCCTTCTGTGTAGGAGCTTCTTACATCCTTTATCCCATCAATCTGCTTCAATTTTTCCTGTACCGCGGATGACGCCTTGACAATCGAAGCCAAATCATTGCCCTTTAACTCGATCTGTACCGGCGCGCTGTTGCCGTTTCCATTTCCCGTACCCGTACCACCGGAAACACCCGGCATCGAGTCCTGTGTCGCACTGACCTGAACTACGGCCTGCGGAAATTTTTTCTGCAGATACTGGCGAACGCGTTCCGTCACATCCCAGACACTGGCACTGCGTTCATTCTTATCGCTCATATGAACGCTTACATTGCCATAATTCCCTGCCGGCTGCCCGACACTGGACAAATAATTCTTGACTTCAGGCTGCTGCGTTAGATAGTCTTCGACCTCTCTGACTTTCCCATTTGTCGCATCGATATTTTGCCCGACAGGAAACTGCATGGATATTCGAAAGGCTCCTTCATCGGTTTTTGGCATGTATTCACCGCCAATGAGCCCCAAAGGATAATAAAGGCTCAGCGATAAAACCAAAATAACGAGAACAGCACAGATGATTTTTTTTGTATGGAAAAAACTCCAAGACAAAATCTCGCCGTATTTACGAATGACTGTTTCTTCTGCTGCATTCAGTTTGTCCCATAATTTCCCTTTTGGCTCCTTGATTCCATTTTTGTAGAACTTCGAAGCGATCATCGGCGTCAGCGTAAAAGAAACCGCCAAGGAACATAGGGTTGCAAACACGATCGTGAGCCCAAACTGCCGAAAGAATTGTCCGGTCATTCCGTTCATGAAGGCGATCGGCAAAAACACGACAACATCGCAAAGCGTGATTGCAATTGCTGCCATACCGATTTCATTTCGTCCGTCTTCAGCTGCCTGTTTGGCACTTTTGCCCATCAGCAGATGGCGATGTATATTTTCCAGCACGACAATCGAATCATCGACCAAAATGCCTATACAAAGCGACATGCCCATTAAAGACAACATATTGAAGGTAAAACCTGCCATATACATCATAAAGAAAGTCGTAATCAAGGAAGTCGGGATCGCAATGACTACTGCCACCGTCGAACGCCAGCCGCGCAGGAACAAGAAGAGCACGAGACCCGTTGTGAATAAGCCTTCAATCAAGGCTTCAAGGGTATTATGAAGTGCGGCTTCAACATAGTCCGCTGAATTATTGATTACAACAAATTGACAATCCGGATAATCCTTCTGCAAGGATGCGAGCTGTGCAAGTGCCGCTTTCGCCGTGTCGACGATATTCGCATTGCTGTTTTTGTAAATCGATAAAGATACCGCATCCTGCCCGTTGGTCCGGGCATATTTAGTGACGCGCTGATCTTGTTCGCGCACATCCGCGAGACTGCTCAGAGGTATTGCCGCCCCTTTGCTGTTATTGACATGAATAGACGCAATCTCTTCCGGGGAATTGTACTGCGCCGTCAAGCGGACGTTGGTCTCGCTATTTTTGCCAAAAACCGACCCAGCCGGAGTCAGTACATTTTCCTGGGTGATTCGGCTGGCAATCTGCTGCAGCGATATATGGAAATAATTGAGTTTATCTTTATCTACGTTCACCGCAATCTCTTTTTGGCGACCGCCGTAAAGCTGTACGTCCGATACGCCGCCAGCTCTTTGCAAGCGCTCGACAAAAGTATCATTGGCAAGTGCGTATACATCACTGAGCGGTTTATCCGAGAGCACTGCGATCTCCAAAATCGGCAAAGCATCGACATCGCGCTTCATTACACTCGGCGTTTGGATGCCAGTTGGCAGCTTGCCAAGGACCGCATTGACGTATTGGCTGGTATCGATTGCGGCCGAATCGACATTGGCCCAGAATTCAAATTCGAGCGTGATCTGTGCTTTTTCCGGACGCGCCACGGCTGTCATATGCTTTAAATTTGACAAGGATGACAACGAATTTTCCAGTGGCTTTATGACATCTTGTTCAATTTCTTCGGTTCCTGCGCCAGGATAGTTGACCGTAACCGTCACATAAGGGATGTTGATTGCCGGCAAAAGCTCGACTCCGATTCGGTAAAAGCTGAATAAGCCCAAAACCACGAAAAAGAAAACAATCATCGATATACCGATTGGCTTATTTATCGAATAGCGGGTAATATTCACTTCGATCCCTCCTGCCCATCAGCAGGAGCCTCTACCTGAACGGTCAGTCCATCTCTAAGGCGTGACATGTTCGTCACGGCCACTTGCTCGCCTTCTGCTAAACCAGAAAGTATTTCGACCTGGCTATCCCCTTTGGCGCCGGTTTTTATCGTTTTTTGCGTCACCTTATTTTTGTCATCAACGACAAAGACATATTCCGCTCCGTCTTTTTCCAGTACAGCTGCTTTCGGAATCAAAAGTGCCTGTGGCCGCAGAACGCTGTTTAATAATGCTCTGGCAAACATACCGCTCTTAAGGTCGCCAGCACTATTATCTATAGCAATTCGCACGGTGTACATCAGTGAAGTCGGGTCGACGATCGGGCTGATATAGATGACCTGGCCGGTAATCGACTTTCCCAGAGAATCGATGCTCACATCAATTGGCATCGTCAAAGAAAATGCCGGCAAATCCTGCTCTGCTGCCTGGCAATCGACATATAACCGCCGATTGTCATAAATGCTCATAAGCTTTTGTCCAGCGGAAACCATATCGCCGATTTCGACTTGCCGATAACCGATCAGCCCACTGCTCGCCGCTGTCAAAATCAGATCATTTCTCTGTTTCTGCGCCGATTCCATCATCTTGCCGGCCTTGGCTGCACTTGCCTGCGCCGAAGAGACAGACGACGGCACGCCGTCTTCCATCTGGTTTTGTATCATATCCAAAGAAGCCTTGGCATCCGCAAGCTGCTGTGCGCTTGTATCCAAGGCATCTTCTGTTATTCCGCCAACGTCAAAGACCTGTTTGTTGCGCTCATAACTAGCAAGCGCCTTATGGTAATCTGCACTGGCTTTATCATAGTTAGCCGTTTGCTGTACAGCCATTGTTTTCGCATCTGCTGAAGCCTGCTGGTAAGCTTGCTGGTTCTGCATCACATTGAGATCCGCATCCTGGGTATCTTCCGTCACAAGAACCTGGCCCGGCTCGACGGCTTGCCCAAGATCGGCAAAAACCCCCGTGACTCGGCCCTGATATTTTGCCGCAACATCGATTTGCGCCTGCGGCACCGTCTGTCCCACCAAGGAAATCTTCTTGATGAGATCGGCTTTGCTTACCGCTGCTGTCGCCACCGTAGGGATGAGATTTTTTTTCGAGCTTGCCGTATGCTGCGAAACCACATAATGGATTCCGACTGCCAGCAATACACCGACAACGGCTATCGCTGCCAATAACATTCGTTTTTTTCTATCTTCAACCTTCATATTTCCTTGAACCTCTTTCTTCACCTGTGTCATGAATTCTTCTGCCTTGAACTCATTTGCCGGTTTACGTGAAAGGCAGCAAATAAGCCTAGGGTTTCAGTATAAAAATTCCATATGACAAAGTGATGACAAAGTTCTTCATTGCGGTAATATTACGGTAAATATTGTTTTCGTTCCCGGATCACTGCTCACAAAAATCTCTCCACCCATGCCCTCGACCAATTTTTTGGTCACAGTCAGACCCAGTCCCGTCCCACCTTTATGGCGAGAACGCGATTTATCGACCCGATAAAATCGCTCCCATAAATAAGGCAAACTGTCGGGCGGAATGCCTTCGCCATGATCTGTCACACTCAGCTTTACAGACTTTGCGTCTCTTTGCGCCTGCAATACTATTTTTCCTCCCGGAAACGAATACCGTATCGCATTGCTGATCAAATTATTCAAGACTTGTTCCAAACGATCTTCATCCGTATGGATCTTATCGATGCCCGGTGCAATCTCGATAGCAAGTCTGAGCATCTTTTCTTCCAGCAAGGGTCTGTATTTTTCCTGCTGCTGCAAAAAAAATGGTCTCAATTCAATGTCCTTCCAATGAAACTCAACACCAGCTGCTTCCAATTGTTCTAAGAGCAGGATTTCACTGATCAAGGAATTCATCTGCCGGCATTCATGCAAAATAACGGAAAGATAGCGATCCTTTGCCAGTTTCATGCTGACTACGCCGTCGAGGATACTCTCCGTGATTGCCTGTATCGCTGCCAGCGGCGTTTTGAGTTCATGCGTCACATCCGAAAAAAACTCTCGGGAATTTTTTTCTTTTCGTTCGATATCCTCTGCCATCGCATTGAATATTTTCCCAAGCTGTCCGATTTCATCGGGGCCCACGGCATTGGTTCGGCTGCTATAATCGCGACCAGCGAAGCGAATCGCCGCTTTGCTGATATCATGGATTGGTCCGGTTACATTACGAGAAAGGAAAAACGCAACGACTCCGGCAAAGAGTACCGAACCGAGCAGGGCAAAAACAAGCAATTTTTCGATTGTACCAGAAGTTTGTGTCATACCGCTGATCGGAGTATACAGCATCAGCACTTTGGATTTGGTATTAGGAAAAGGAATCGAAACAAGAATCGAGGGCAATTCCTCTTTCCTGGTATGCACCTGTGAAGTTATTTCGCCTTGAAACATCTGGTTGCCCGCAGCTTCCGGATGCTCTAGCTGATAACGCTGCCAATGGACCGGCGGACTCCCAGCCAATACATGTTGATCTTCATCAAAAATCCACATACTGGTCCCCGATAAACGGCTTTGCGTCTCAAGCAGACCTGCCGGTACCTTTTGCTGCTGTTGATCAAGTTCCATGAGATACCGGACTTCCATCAAACCAGAACGCGTTAAATCTTCTCTTTTAGCATCAACCAAATACCCCGTAAGAAAATGTGCCAGCAATAAGCCTATGCTCACAGCGAAAATCACCAAGACAAATAAATGCGATAAAAAAATCTTAGAAAACACCGATCGTATCATTTTTCCACAACCTCAAATCGATAGCCAAAGCCACGCACCGTATGGATACAATGGAATTCGGTCTCTGATAATTTCCTGCGCAGGCGTTTTATCACGGCATCTACAGCTCGTTCATCGCCTTCAAAATCATAGCTCCAAACATTATTGAGCAATTGCTCCCGCGAAAAAGTCTGCTTGGGATGCTGCAAAAAAAATGCCAGCAGTGTGAATTCCTTCGGTGGCAGAGAAATTTTCACCCCGCGAATTTCGACGAGCTTATGATCATCATCGAGCAAAAGCTCGCCATAACGGATGCAATGTACATTCTCTTCAACCATGCCCGAGCGCCGCAGAACTGCCTTTACCCTAGCGACGACTTCCCTCGGGCTGAATGGCTTGGTTATATAGTCATCCGCCCCCAAGGAAAAGCCCTTGATCTTATCTGCCTCTTCCGACTTGGCGGTAAGAAAAATCTTCGGCACTTTTCTTTCTATATATTTACATAGCTCAAAACCATTGATTTTTGGCAGCATGATATCTAAGATCAACAGATCTGGATGATACTTCTCTTCAATCGCCAAGGCCTGTTCGCCATCCTCCGCTGTATATAAAGTAAATCCTTCTCTTTGTAGATACAGGCACATGATCTCTAAAATCGTCACTTCATCATCGGCAATCAAGATTTTCATAAAATTGGCTCCCCTTGCAATCATTTTATCGACTATATATTCTTCCCGCAAAGCGTGGTAACTTGTACCAAGATCCTCTACCGTAAGTAAACTACATATTCTCTCCTTGCAGTATAACGCTCTTTTGTAAACCTTGTAAACAACAAGATAACGCCGCCTGCCCCCTATAGCTCCTCCTATTATTTCACAAAGCTTTCCCCACAAAAAAACTGCTGTACATTTTCAGCACAGCAGTTCGCAAAAACCGATTGATGATTTTCCTAAGGAACTTATTTGATAACGCACTACCTGCTGCATCAAAACTTCATGGTCTTATCCTTTTGCAGCCATTCGATCAAAATATTTTCCCGCGTCTTTTGAATTTTTTTCAAAGTTTCTGGTGTCCAGTCATAAAGACCCGTACCGGTCTTTGCGCCAAGGTTGCCCTCCCTCATTGCCTTTCGCAAAAGCTCCGATGGTTCCTTGCCATCGCAAAGATCCTCATAGAGATACGCCGCTATATTATGGAAGATATCAAGCCCGCCCAAATCGGCCGTCTCTAAAGGTCCCGTTGTTGACAGTCGACGTCCAAGACTGTATTTTACAGCTGTATCAACCGCTTCCTTTGTAGCTATTCCAGATTCAACGATATATAATGCCTCACGCAGTAACGCTAATTGCAGGCGATTTCCAATGAACCCTAGCGCTTCACGCTTTAGTGCGACAGGTTTTTTATCGATTTTTTCAATCAAACGCCATGTCGTATCCACCGTTTCTTGCGAGGTGTATTTGCCTGGAACAATTTCAACCAAAGGCACCAAATGCGGTGGATTCCAAAAATGTGCCACCAGAAATTTATCCTTCCGAACCAACGCTTCGGCAATCGCAGTAGGACTTAAACCAGATGTATTTGTTGCAAAAATGGTTTCCGGCCCCGTCAGATTTTCGATTTTTGCCCAAACTTCTCTTTTCACCTCAAGATCTTCCGCTATCGACTCAATGACGAAATCCGCATTTTCCGCAGCTTCTTCAAGTGTCGTACAGCCTTTGATCCTCGCCAGGATTCCAGGGATCTCTTCATCTTTGACCAAATCATTTTCCTTATAGGTTTCCAGCGTAGCTTTGATACTCTTCATCCCTCGCTCAATGCTTGCCTCTGAGCGACCGTACATCTTGACTGAGTAACCCCGTTTTGCGAACATGAACGCCGTGCCAAAGCCCATTGTTCCCGTTCCCAGATTGCAAATATTTTTGATATCATCTACATTCATCAAATGACCTTCTTTCTTTTGCCATCTTTATATTTATACGGAAAATGGTAAAAACGTCAAGCCCAGCAGCATAATAACGCCAAGGACAATGAACGCCACGAACGAATAACCGACAAAATCCTTGAATTCGAGCCCGGTAACGGCCATAAATGGCACTGCAAAAAACGGCTGGATCAAAGCTACTAAATCGCCGCCAAACATATAAGCAATGATCGTCTTCGCATCCGGCACACCTAAAGCTTGTCCTGCCGGAATAAGAAAAGGTGCTTCGATGACCCACTTGCTGCCACCGGAAGGAATGAAATACCCAATCAAAGAGGTCAGTAAAGCAGCAATGGCTGGAAAGGTGAATTCTGTACTGAAGCTGATTACCCATTGTGCCAGCGTATCTACCAATCCAGTATATTTCATGATACCAAAAATCCCGGCATAAAAGGGAAACTGTAAAATAACGCCCCAAGAGGCTGAGGTAGATGCCTTGATTGCCTTGATCAAGGCTGCCGGATTTTTATATAAAATGATGATGAGCATGAGAAAAATAAAATTCAATACATTGATGTCGAGTCCCTTGCCCTGAACCGCAAAATGATCATAAAGATACACAGCAAACATCAAAGCCATAATATAAGAAAACCAAGGAGTATACGTAAACCATTCACTCGGAGTATTGATTTTTCTAGGCCCGACTTCGGCTATTTCTTCTTCTTTTGCCAAGTCCGGTCTAAGATCCGCAAAAGTTTTTATTTTGGATGAATCTGTTGGCAGCAATACTCGCCAAAATAAAAGTGCAATTGCCGCTACAGAAATCCCCGTAAGTATAAGGTTATATGGGTTGAAGACCGTCTGCGTAATCGGAATGACACCCATGGTATCAACCATAAAGTGGTTTGCTGTCGCTACGAGCAAAGATGCCGATCCCGACAAACCCATATGCCAGATGTAAAACGCCGTCCAGCTCGCCCCGCACAAATAGCGATAATCTACTAAAATCCCTTTTTTAGCGGCTTGCCTTGCCAATTCTTTGGTAATCAGCGCAGCAAAAATCAAGCCAAAACCCCAATTGAGATAAAAGGCAACTGCTGAAATCAGCACCGCCGCCAAATAAACTTGCGGGGCTGTTGTCGGCTTATTGCAAATACCGACGATCAATTTTTTACAAAGAGGTGTCGTTGCTAATGCATAGCCCGTAATTACGATCAATGACATTTGCATGGAAAATTCCAGCAAGGTCCAAAAGCCCTTGCCCCATGCTTGTACTACTTTATAAGGAGTCGATGGCGTAAATAACAAAGCCAGGATGACCGCCACCACGCTCAGCACTAGAGCGATTACATACGAATCCGGTACCCAGCGTTCGGCAAATTCCGTAAAATGGTCGGTCAACTTGCTTTTGCCCGTTTGACTGCTCATAAAAAAATCATCTCTCCCTCTTTCTCTTCTTTACACACTATTTCATCAACCAAAACGGAAAGATACGCCCAGTGTCCCATCGGGATATTTCCACTGCTTGATTCCCTTGTTCTTGCACATGATGCGACAAGTACCGCATTCCATACAGCCGGCATAATCAAATGTGATCTCGCCATTTTCATTTTGCTTATAAAGCTTTGCCGGACAAATAACCAGACAAGGTTTCCCCTGACATCCGGCGCAGAGCTCTTTATCAAGCACAATATGAGCGTTTTCTTCATCCACTGTGAATTTATTGAGTCCAAGCAGCTCATCCGTGCCTTGTTTTTTTATCGTCATACCGCTCTGAACCCCTTCCATGCATCAGACAAAATTTGCCCTACGCTCACATATTTTTTCATGATATGCTGCATCGCCTTCGGCATTTTTTCCGGCACAGTGCCGTCAACCTTGAACATAAACTGCATCATCTCATTTGCCATTTCCGGATATATAGCTGCCATGCGCTCGATTCCTGTAATCTTCGGCCAACCTGCAAACAATTTCATCGTTGCAGTCACATGTAGTTTTTCTAATTCATTTACATATTCCGGTCCGATTTTACTCGCCGCATTTTCTGCCAAAACAGCTCTGGCAGCAGCTACTCCACTGACAATCGCCAAATCGATGCCGCGGATGATGGTCCCCGTATTTATGACCAGCCCTGCCGCATCGCCGACAACCAATAACCCATCGCGATATAATTTTTCCGGAACACTGTTCCAGCCATTTTCAGGTACCATGTGCCCACCGTATTCCACAGTTGTCCCGCCTTGTATAGCTCGGTAAATAGCAGGGTGCATCTTAAAGTCCTGATAAATGTCAGCAATCGACCGATCCTGCTGCGCGAGCGAAGCCGGACTGAGCACTAGCCCTAACGATATGCTGTTTTTATTGGTATAGAGGAAACCGCCGCCCTGTACGCCATTTGTATTGCCCAAAAGCATCCGAGCTGCACCTTCACCTTGCCCGAGCTGGAAGCGATCCTCTATGACCGACTCCGGCAGTTCAATGATTTCCTTTACGCCAACCCCGATTTCATGGCCTGTCCATTCATTTTTCAAACCAGCCTTTTGTGCAATGAAAGAATTGACGCCGTCGGCCGCAATCACCAGATCGGCATACATCTCATCTTCACCAGCTCTGACCCCAACGACCTTGCCAGCTTCGATGATCAAACCATCGACTAGTATCCCAGCAGCAATCATTGCGCCTTGCTCTTCGGCCTTACCGGCGAACCATTCATCAAAAGACGAGCGAAGGACCGTATAGGACTGCGCTTCTCCGCCGGCTAAATCCGCTTCGGCATCAAAACAATCTATCGTAATGCCGGTTTTTTCTGTCAGCAGCATGATTTGCTCCCGCACGACTTTTCGCTCCAGCATCGCTTCAGTACAAAGGCCCGGTTCAACAAGCTCTAAAGCATAAGTGTACAAACGCCCGCCGCTGACATTCTTGGATCCAGCAGCGTCCCCGCGTTCAATGACCAATACATTCTTTCCGGCCTTTGCCAATACATAAGCACAGGCAGAGCCTGCCGGCCCCGCACCAACGATTATCACATCAAATTTTTCTTCCTCTTCCATTGCCCTCACCTCTGTCCCTTATCGCTTACTTCACAATGCTCGCAATCAATGCCGGTACTACTTCATGCAAATCACCGACAATGCCATAATCAGCGGCACTGAAAATCGGTGCATTTTCATTCGTATCGATCGCCACGATGATCTTGGCATCACGAATCCCCGCTACATGCTGCACTTGCCCGGATACGCCCATAGAAATATACAAATCCGGTTTTACTTTTTGCCCGGATAAGCCAATATAAGCTTCCGTTGGCAGCCAGTGATAATCTTCCGCGATGCTTCTTGTGCAGCCAACAACGCCATGTGTTTTTTGTGCCAAGGATTCAGCCAGCTTCATGTCTTCTTGTCCATTTAAGCCTCTGCCTACACAAATCACAGTACTTGCAGCCTGCAAATCTTCACCCTGGTGGACGATTGGATCGACGCGGATCAGTTCAACCTTACTTTCCAGCGAGACTTCCATAGCAGCAATCTCACCTGGCGCCTGCCCCGTCTGTGCCTCTTCAAATACATGTGATTCTATCGTCACGACGCAGCCTTGGCTGAGCACTTCCGTGCATACAGCAAGGCCCCCATACATGATGCGGCTCGTTTCGATCGCGCCATCACTATATGACAAAGTCAGTGCACTATTGACAAGTCCCGTCTGCATGTCGGCTGCCAACGCTGCTGCCAACGCTTTACCTCGCAAGCTTCCGCCAATTAGGACAACACTTGGTTCTTCTTTTTGCAATAATGCAGCAATCGGCTTTTCATAATTTTCAACCCAATCTGTTTTTGCTTGCAAATGAAAAACCTTATCGGCACCAGCACCTGCCAAGGCAGACGCCATGTCGGACTGAATAGCTATAGCGACCACTGGTTCATTGATCTTTTGCGCAAGCTCTTTTCCGGCTGTCAACAATTGCTTTGCCAGACTTTGTTCTTCTGCATATATCCATATTCCTGCCATATCTGTCTCTCCTTATAGCACGCCGTCTTTAGCCAGTCCCGCCACCAGGGCTTGAACGGATGCTTCAACTGTATCGAGCTTGTAAATTTGATTTTTACGCTTCATAACAAAGCCCAACAAGGATTTCACTTTTGTTTTCGGTTCGACAGCTGCCGCTGGCAAATCGAGATCCGCAACCTTAAATTCCTGCATTGGTTTTTTTGCGGCACCAATGACCTGCTTTAAACTCGGGATCCTCGGCTTATTTATTTCCGGCAAAAGTGTCAATACTGCCGGCAGCTTTACTGCAACCTGCTCAATGGAATCTCCTAAAGTCCTTGTCGCCACGACCTTGTCGCCTTGTATTTCAAACTTTGAAACAAAGGTGATTGCCGGAACCTCAAGCAACGCTGCGACTCTTGGTCCAACTTGCTGTCCGTAGACATCAGATGAACCTTCGCCAAATAGCAGCAAATCTGCACTGCCTATTTTTCGGATGGCGGCCGCCAAAACATTTGCCGTGACATAGCCATCTGCAGTAGACGCTTTTTCATCATTTACCCAATACGCTTTTTCCGGACCACGCGATAAGGCATCTTTTAAAGATGCCTTCGCTTTGCCCGTTCCAAACGTCAAGGTACTGACTTCAGCCCCAGATTTTGCTGCCTGTAAAACAGCTTCTTCTATTGCATTTTTATCATATTCACTGATTTTCCCTTTAGCCCGGCTGGTATCAAGCGCTAAGCTTCCGGTGGTAATTTTTATATCCTGTTCATCCAGGACCCATTTGTAACAGGCAATGATATTCATCTTATGCTCCTCCCTAAAAACTGTTAGTGTTTGCTAAAACGACCAGTAAACTGCGGTTTGCTCTTATTGACAAAAGCTGTCATGCCTTCTTTTTGATCATCCCCGCTAAAACAGCTGCCAAAAATATAGGATTCATATTCCATCGCGTTAGCCATGGACATTTCTGCGCCGCGATTGATCGCATCCTTAGCGTAGCAAACTGCCGTCTGGCTTTTTTGTGCAATCGTCTTAGCGATTTTTTTTGCTTCCTCCATCAAATTTTCCTGCGGAACGATCTTTTGCACCAAGCCAATGCGATAAGCTTCATCTGCTTTGATCATTTCTGCCGTATAAATAAGGTGTTTCGCCATACCAGCCCCAACCAAACGGCTCAAGCGCTGCGTTCCACCGAAGCCTGGAATTATGCCCAGCCCGACTTCTGGTTGACCGAATTTTGCATTTTCCGAAGCGATGCGAATATCACAGGCCATTGCAATTTCACAGCCCCCGCCCAGCGCAAAGCCATTGACCGCTGCAATTACCGGTTTTTCGCCCTGTTCGATCCGCAAAAAGATTCCTTCGCTCTTCTCTGCCCAACGTTTTCCTTCATCTGAATTCAAATCTTTCATTTCCTTGATATCCGCCCCGGCAACAAAGGATTTTTCCCCTGCTCCCGTAAGAATGATGACCTTCACATCATGATCTTGATTCAATTCCTTAAATGCCGTACCGATTTCCGTCATCAATTCATCATTTAAAGCATTCAATGCTTTTGGGCGATTTAAAGTAACTACCGCTATATCTTCTTCTTTTTCAACGAATAAATTCGTATATTCACTCATTTTATTCCACTCCTCATCTATTTATCATTTCATTGGATAATCCCATGATTTCATCTTTAAAGATACGTGCATCCATCAGCTTAAGCGCTGGTGATACTTTTACCTTGGCTTCGATCTGACCTAAAACATCTTTTTGCAAGTCGACACCCGGTGCGATTTCCGTTAAGACAAGGCCTTCTTCTTCGAGTTTGAATACGGCACGCTCGGTAATGAATACGACCGGTTGATGGATTTCTTTGGCATATTCAGCGCTAAACGTAATCTGTTCTACCTTTGGCACAAATTTTTTAGCACGTCCCTCTTTTTCGATGACCAATCTGCCATTCTCCACTTTTTCTTTAAGGCCGCCTGCCGTCAAAGTTCCACAAAATACGATTTTCTTAGCATTTTGTGAAATGTTGATAAAGCCGCCGCACCCCGGAATCTTCGGTCCGAATTTGCTGACGTTGAGATTGCCCAGACTATCTACCTGCGCGATTCCAAGACACGTGACATCAAGATTGCCCCCATCATAAAAATCGAACATATCCGTTTGGCAGACCATCGCCTCGGCGTCTACCGTAGCCCCAAAACTTCCACCAGCAGCGGGAACTCCGCCAAAACCGCCAGATTCTACCGTCATGGTAAGTGTGCTGCCAAACCCTTCCTCAGCCGCAACCGAAGCGATGCCCTCTGGCATGCCGATACCGAGATTGGCTTTGCAATGAGGCTGCAATTCCATAGCGGCACGGCGCGCAATGATTTTTCGTTCATTGAGCGGCAATGCATTCACTGCACCAAGCGGCAGCTTGACTTCACCCGTATAGGCTGGGTTGTAATATTCTCCATTGGTCTGGAGAAACTTATCTTTGTCCCCGACGACAATATAATCCACCAAGACTCCGGGAATCTTTATATCCATCGGTTTCAAAGTCCCCTTGATTGCCAGTCGTTCGACCTCCGCCACGACAATGCCGCCATTGGCTTTTGCCGCGCCAGCGATGGCAAATGCTTCTGTGATGACCGACTCGCGTTCCATCGTAAGATTGCCGTTTTCATCGGCAGTGCTCGCACGGATCAAGACAATATCTGGCTTATAGGCTTTATAATACAAATATTCTTCGCCATCGATTTCCATGAGCTTAACGATGTCTTCTGTCGTTTTTTCATTGAGCTTGCCGCCTTCCAAGCGAGGATCGATAAAGGTCTTCAAGCCGACCTTGCTCAAGACGCCCGGTTTATTCCCCGCTGCCGCACGCCAAAGATGCGACACGATGCCCTGCGGCAAATTATAGGCTTCTGTATCATTGTGCGAAATAAGCTCGCCAAGACGCGGCGCCAATCCATAATGGCCGCCGATGATGCGTTTTACCATTCCCGGATTGCCAAAATGATTGGACCCCTTCGTCTTTCCGTCCCCGATTCCTGCACTGAACTGTATAGTTAAACTTCTTGGATGCCCGGTTTGCAAAAAACTATCTTCACAAGCCGCTGTCAAGGTTTCCGGATGTGCACAACCGACAAAACCAGATAAACCAACGAAATCTCCATCTTTTATCAAGCCGACAGCTTCTTCTTTTGTTATAATTTTCATCTATTCCACATCCTTTTAATCCTTCATCACTTATCTTAATAAGGCCCCGGAAATGACCATGCGCTGCACTTCGCTCGTTCCTTCATAGATTGAGCAGATTTTTGCGTCACGATAACATCTTTCCACCTTGAAATCTTTTATGAACCCGTAACCGCCATGGATCTGGATTGCTTGATTGCAAACATAATCTGCGGTTTCAGCAGCAAAGAGCTTCGCCATAGCGGCGTCTTTGCTGAATGCTTCACCACGGTCCTTTGCCGCCGCGGCACTATACACCAAAAAGCGTGTTGCTTGGATGCGCGTTTCCATATCAGCCAGCATCCATTGAATTGCCTGCTTTGTCGCAATCGGTTTGCCAAACTGTACTCTTTCTTTAGCAAATTTGACCGCGGCATCGAGTGCCCCCTGGGCAATGCCCAAAGCCTGGGCAGCAACACCTATGCGCCCACCGTCAAGCGTTTGCATCGCGTATTTAAAGCCTTTGCCTTCCTCACCAATCAGATTTTCCTTTGGCACATGGCAATTCTTGAAAATAAGTTCCGTCGTCTGGGAACCGCGAATGCCCATTTTATCTTCATGTTTGCCGATTTCAAAACCGGCCCAGCCTTTTTCTACGACAAAGGCACTAAGTCCCTTGGTTCCCTGGCTCGGGTCCGTCAGGGCAAAGATAACGTAGACTTCGGCTAACCCGCCATTGGTGATAAAGCATTTCGTGCCGTTTAAGACATAATCATCGCCATCACGCAGGGCGGAACAAGTGCCCGAAGCCGCATCCGTCCCGGCCCCTGGTTCCGTAAGCGCAAAGGCGCCTAGCTTTTCGCCCTTGCAAAGCGACACTAGATATTTCTGTTTCAATTCCTCTGATCCCCATTTATAAATCGGCCATAGACCCAGCGAACAATGTGCTGAGTAAATGATGCCTGTCGATGCGCACACTTTCGAAATTTCTTCAACTGCCAAAATATAACTCAAATATTCCGCACCGGCTCCACCATATTCTTCTGGATATGGCATCCCCATAAAATCATGTGCGGCCAATTGGCGAACGGTTTCTTCCGGATATCTTCCTGTTTTGTCGATTTCTGCTGCAATCGGTTCACAATATTCAGCAGCAAAATCCCTCGCACTTTGTTGTAATAAAGCTTGTTCTTCCGTTAATTGAAAATCCATTACTAAATCCTCCTCATACGCTGAGCGTTTTACAATTGGCATTTTTATTGGCACAAGCCTATGCCGCTTGCTCTTTCTTTGTCTGCCACCGTTTTATAATGCAACTGCCGTGCCAACTCAAAAAAAATCGCGGATTTTAGTCAATTTCCAAAAATCCCAAAATCTCTCAAGCATTGATTTCCTTAAGCAAAGCACGATTATTTTATCATAATAATTTTTTATGAACATTCCTGTAGATTGTCCCTCAATTCTAAAAAACCCCGCAAAAAAAGTGTCGGCCCTACAGACATATATTGTCTGTGCCGACACTTTCCCCGACAATTATCTGTCGGATTTATTTCGTCATCGCATATTTTTTTAGTTTTTCATATAAAGTCGAACGATGGATTCCCAGGAGCTTTGCCGCCAAGGCTTTATTGCCGCGAGTCTCTTTTAAGGCACTTTGCAGTTTTTGTTCTTCATCGGGAAAATACTGATCGCTTACTTCAAATCCCGCGTCTTCTTTCAAAGAAAACATCCCCACTGGCAAATCCTTGGGCAGAATCGTCATCGAAGTCACGGTCGCAGCAAGCTGCTCGAGTACATTGATGAGCTCACGTATATTCCCTGGCCATTTGTACGCTGTCATTTTCTTCAAGGCCTCTTCCGAAAGATGCTTGATTGATATATTGAGATTATTGCAGATTACTGGCATCATCATCTCGACGATTTCTCGAATGTCTCCATCGCGTTTTCTAAGCGGCGGCACATTGAGGCTGACGACATTCAAACGATAATAAAGATCCTCACGAAACAAGCCTTTTCGCACCAATTCCGGCAAATCTTTATTGGTTGCGGCAATAAAACGAACATTGCATACATGGACGTTTTCACCCCCTACATGTTCAAACGTCTTGTTCTGCATCACGCGCAAAAGCTTTGCTTGCATCAAAAGCGGCATGTCACCGATTTCATCCAAAAACAGCGTCCCGCCCTCAGCAATCTCAAACTTGCCTTTTTTTCCGCCTTTTCGAGCTCCGGTAAAAGCACCCTCCGCATAGCCAAACAGCTCTGATTCGAGCAAATCCGCCGGAATCGCCGCACAGTTGATAGCCACAAGCTTATTGTTCTTGCGGTTGCTGGCATTATGGATTGCCTGTGCAAAGAGGTCCTTACCGGTACCGCTTTCACCTTGAATCAAAACCGTCGTATCAATAGAGGCAATTTTTGCCGCCAAGGTCTTTACCTGCATCATGCTCCGCGACTGACCGATGATGTTTTCAAACGTCATCAATTGCGGCTGCAAGTCATCGCTTTTCGTGCGTTTTTTTGCGGGATTTTCGTCGACAAGTTTCTTATTTCGTTCCAAAAGCTGTTCGACCTCACTGATATCCTTAAAAATCGCCTCACCGATTGCACCGATGACGGTCCCATTTTTAAATACAGGCACTCGATCAACGATAATCTGCCGTCCTTTGACCGACTGCATGGCATCAAGCTCCGGAATACCTGTTTTTAAAACGACATGGATGCGCGAATTCTCGACGCTTTCCTGAGCATTATGATTCAGAAGATTTTCTCGCGGAATTCCCATGATTTCTTCGTAGGCCTCATTGGCAAAGCGAATCACATTATCCGTATCGACAATGATCAAGCCTTGCTTTAAGCTGCCAAAAACCTTTTCCAGCATATCTGCCTTTCGTTCGAGTTCATTGAATTTTTCTTTTGCCAGATTATCTTTAGGCAAAACATCGCGAAGCAACGCAACCGCCCCGACAATTTTATACCCCTCACAAATAGGCGCACGTGTTACCGTCAACTTTTGACCGTTTATCTCGATAACTGCATCTTTTTCCTGCTTCCCTGTATGTACAACCTCCATGAGCCTCGTCTGCGGAATGATGTCATAAATAAACTTGCCCACGGCACATTCTGTCGTTATGCCAAGCAGTCGCGCAGCAACCTCATTGATCCGATCGATGATTCCATATAAATTGATACCAATGACGCCGCTGTATGACAATTCACTGAGCTGCTGCAACTCACTTTTTTGCCGGCTCAGATCCTTATAAAAAAAATCGATGAAATCTTGCCGGTTCAAGAGCCCGATCACCTTATCGTCATAATCGACAACAGGTAAATGCGTCAATGGAATCTGCCAAGCTTCCTCAAACGTATTATCGGGATGAACCGTAACGACGCGTTTGGTCATGATGAATTCAACCTTGATCGATGTAGGCAGCTGATTGGTCACTGCATCGATGATATCCGTCCTTGTAACCAGACCGCACAAAGTCTGGTCTTTATTGATAATAGGGACAGCATCTAGTTTGTACTTATAAAACAAGTCTACGACATCTTTTAAGGTAGATTCTCTGTCCAAAAAATGTGGATTTGGTACCATAAAATCTCGTACTAACATACAATTATCTCCCTTTGCCAAAATAAAATGCTTTATCTGCTCGCATCCCTTCACAAGATTCTCATCGATCCTTCTCTATTTAAATTCCCAGTATTTTTTCAACAATCTAATTTTAACAAAAATTAAGTATAAATAAAAGGCTTTATCAGATAACTAATATTTATTATTGTTTCCAGCACTCGTACAGCTCGCAGTAATAACAGTAAGCCGCGAGCTGTATCAGACGCTTGTCAAATTTCTTCATCTACCGCCTCTTTGGGTGTTAGTGGCTGGATTTTCGGTGGCTCCTGGACTTTTTGCAACTGGCGGATCGATTGGGTAAGCAATATTTGTTGGCTGTCGATAGCTGGTTCTTTCTTGATGACTTTTTTATACGAACCATCTTTTTTCATGCGATGCAATTTCCGATTGTCCGATAAAATCAATTTTAAAATCTTAAAAATCCGCACAGCATGCTCCGTATCATCTACCGGAAACATCAACTCGACGCGGTCATTTAAATTGCGCGGCATCCAATCCGCACTCGACAAATAGACTTTGGGCTCACCATTATTAGCAAAATAAAAGACACGGCTGTGTTCTAAAAAACGGCCGATTACGCTGCTCACGCGAATGGTTTCGCTGACACCAGGTATTCCCGGTTCAAGGACACAAATGCCCCGCACGATCAAATCGATGCGAACACCCTTTTGCGAGGCTTCATACAATTTCATGATGATGTCTGGATCAAGCAAAGAATTCATTTTGGCAATCACATAGGCAAACCGCCCATGTACCGCATGGTTGATTTCCTCATCAAGCAGTGCCTTGATTTTTTCCCGAAGGCCCAAAGGCGCCACAGCGAATTTATTCCAGACCGGGGGATCCGAATACCCCGACAATACGTTGAAAAAAGCCGATGCATCTTCGCCAAAAGCCTCGCGAGCAGTAAATATAGACATATCCGTATACTGCCTTGCCGTCACTTCATTATAATTTCCCGTTCCCAAATGGACATAACGGCGAATCCCATCATCTTCTTGGCGCACAACCAAAGCGATTTTCGAATGTGTTTTCAAACCGACCAGCCCATAAATCACATGGCAACCCGCTTCTTCCAGCCGACGGGCCCAAACGATATTGTTTTCCTCATCAAATCGTGCTTTGAGCTCAACCAAGACCGTAACCTGTTTACCATGCTCCGCGGCCCTCGCCAGCGCAGCTACAATAGGCGAATCCCGCCCGACCCGGTAAAGCGTCTGCTTTATGGCTAAAACCTGCGGGTCATCTGCCGCATCACGAATGAACGAGACTACCGGTTCAAAAGAATCATAAGGATGATGCAAAAAAATGTCCTTATCTCGAATCGAAGCGAGCAAACTATTCCCGTCCTTGCATTCCGCCAAACAATATGGTTCAAAGGATGGATAACAAAGCTCCGGCCGTTCAAGGGTTCGAATGAACTTAGAAATAAACGTCAAATCGAGCGGTCCGGAAAACTCATAAATATCCGCTTCTTGAAGTTTCAACTCACCGGTCAAAAAACGACGGAGCTGATTCCCGGCGGACTTATTGATTTCAAGGCGAACGGCTTGCCCACGGCGCCGCTGGCGCAAAGATTTCTCCATTTCTTCCAGCAAGTCCCTGGCATCTTCTTCATCAATCAACAAATCTGCATCACGTGTAATGCGAAATTCAGCAATTTCATTTACTTTATACCCCTGAAACAGTTGCTGACAATAAAATTTTATGACATCTTCGAGAAATATAAACGATCGCATTCCTGCCTTATTCGAAGCTACCTCCAAAATCCTAGGCAAGACGCTTGGCACTTGAACGAGTGCCATTTCTTTTTCTCCCGCACGCGATAAAAGCAATGCTAGATTGAGCGTACGATTCGCCAAAAAAGGGAACGGATGCGTAACATTGACCGCCAAAGGTGTCAATACGGGGTAAATCGTACTTTGAAAATACGCATCGAGCTTCTCTTTTTCCTGGCCCGAAAGATCGGCGACTTGCCGCTGATGGATGCCTTCTAGTTCAAGTTCTTTACTGACCTGTTTAAGATAACGGTATTGCAGTGTTACCAGACGATGCGTCTGTTCTGCTATCCGCTTTAGCTGTTGACTGGCACGCAAACCGGCAATATCTTTGGTTTTTATATCATTTTCCACCCGCTGTTTGAGTCCTGCCACCCGTATCATAAAAAATTCGTCGAGATTGGAGCTGGCAATCGCACAAAAGCGCAGGCGTTCTAGTAAAGGCGTGCCCTTGTCTTTTGCTTCCGCCAAAACCCGGCAATTGAAGTTGAGCCAACTCAGTTCTCTATTCAAAAATAATTCTGCATCATACACGCTGCTCCACCGCCTGTTCCAAAAAAGTCCTCAAGCCGTACACCGATTCAAAAAATTCTGCCTTTTGATTGAAAGTCCATTTTTCTAAAGCAATATCGTCATTTGCCTCTACCGTAAGGATTGCATCCATATTTTTTATATGGATGGATAAGTGCTGGATTTTTTGTCGATGGCTCCGGTCAAGGGCATCGGCTAACCGAAGGATTGCCGCCAATTTCCCGACGATGACTTTCTCCTCTTTGGTCATCTTGGCGAAGTTTTCATCCGCTTCTGAAGGGCGTCCCTCATCGTGATAAAAGGCCAGATTAGCCATGATATTCTTTTCTTCTGAAGTAAACCCGAGCATGTCGGAAGACAGGATCAATCGCCGCGAATGAACATAATGATTGCGCAGACAAACAAACTTTCCTATATCATGTAAAATACAGGCAATGCGAAGGAGCAGCCTATCTTGCTGTCCGAGTCCATGGAATCTTCCCAAGCCATCAAATAACGCTAAAGCGATTTGGGCTACCTGCTCAGCATGGCGTGCGTCATATTCATATTTTTTCCCAATTGCGCGTGCCAGATTGATCATTTGTTCCTCAATGACAGTAACCCATCTGCTTTTACTGGCTTTGGCAATATGGTGCAGGAGAACTCCGTCAATAAGCCGCTCATTGGCAATGATGATTTCGGTAGCCTTGCTTAAAGATAAGATTTTTTCATATAAAACAAGCGTAGGCAAAACCATTTCCACTTCATGTTCTGTAAGATGAAAAACGTGCACGATCTGTGCTGCATTCATCTCGCTGACCCTTTTGTACAATGTATAAAAACGCAGGGCTGAAACCACTTTGAGCTTTTGCTCTTCCTGCGCCGCATCCCCAAGCATCTTGAGCAGCAATTCTGTTTCATCGCCCGATAAGATGACCTGTCGAACCGGTTCTTTTTTGAGCTCAAGTTCGACTGGTTCAATCACGCTATGTATGTACTGTGCCAGCGCTTTATGGAATTTACGGGATTCACGTTGATATTGCTCAAATCGTTCTTTCACGCGCAAAGCTCCGATATAGATATTTTGTTGGTAACGAAGCCGTCCATCTTGGTGCAGCATAATGCCCACACCACCGGAAGATATATCGACAAACAATACAGCCCCTTTTTCTATCGGGAGATCTGCATCACAAGTCGCCTTATATAAAGCCATGTATTTATAAAAAATTTCGCGGGGCATTTCTACCGGCTTGGCAAGCAGCCCTGTCTTCATTCGTATCTGATCGACGATATAAGGCTGATTTTCAGCCTCCAGCACGGCGGTCGTCGCCAGTAGCCGATAATCTTTGATCTTATATTCTCTGAGCAACCGTCGATATCCCAGCAATAAATCGCATAACGTATTCACTGTCGTAAAACTCAATCGTCCTGTCTTAAAGGTTTCTTCCCCCAGCATAATTTGCCGGGAAAGGCGTTCGATTATAGCTACATGCTCCAAATCTTCATACTCAGCTATTTGCAGGCTGACTCTCTCTGAACCTATATGGATTGCTGCAAACAACCTTCGTTTTCCTTTGCCCATGCGATTTCCTCCTAAAAAGACCTATATGCCTAGAATGCCCCATTCCGCTTTCTTTGTCAACTGCTTATATAAAAATGCAAAATCCCTTTGCATATTGTATAATAAAAGCGTACTTATCTTCACAGAGGAGACGATATGATGTCTAAACGAATCGCCATCATTGATTTAGGATCCAATTCCGGCCGGTTGATTATTTTTCACATTTGTCAAAACAGTTCATACAATCTCATTTATGAACAAAAAGAAACGTTGCGTCTCGGCGAAAGCATTGCCAAAAGCGGCAAGTTAAGCGGCGATGCCCTGACTAGAACGCTAGGAACCTTCCACACATTCGCTCACATGTGCAAATTGTTCAAAGTCGATACAATCTTAGCCGTAGCAACAGCAGCCGTTCGAAACGCCGATAACGGCGACAAATTCTTACGAAGCGTGCTGCAAGAAACCGGTATTGACGTCAAAGTAATCAGTGGAATCGAAGAAGCCCATCTAGGATACCTTGGTACGATAAACACCATTGACATTGAAAATGCTGTCCTATTCGACTTAGGGGGCGGCAGCATCGAATTGACTTATATCAAAGACAGAGCCGCACTTTACTCCGTCAGCATTCCGCTCGGAGCCGTGACCTTAACGGAAGAATTCAAAAGCCAAAACAAGCTTTCTCCCGAAGAGCTCAATACCCTCATACAATTCATCACAAAAAAACTGGCGGCAGTCCCTTGGCTGCACAATTGTGCAGTTCCACTTGTCGGCATTGGCGGCACCGCCAGAAACATAGCAAAAATGGATCAACGCAAAAAAAATTATCCTTTCAATAAAGTACACAACTATCGCTTAGGCTATCTTTCCTTCAAAAAACTATGGAATGATATCATCGCTTCAAGCTATGCTCAAAGACGTAAAATTCCTGGTCTAAACAATGAAAGAGCTGATATCATTTTAGCCGGCAGCACCCTTATTCACTGCCTTTTTGAAATCACCCAGGCCGATCGGCTCATTGTCAGCGGCAACGGTGTCCGCACAGGCTTATTCTATGAACACTATACCCCTGATAAGTCATTTGATATTTTGCACCAAAGCGCACGTAACCTCTTGTTGCTTGAGGAGGGCAATACAGCCCATGCCGAACACGTCCGAAACCTCGCCTTATCTTTATTCGATGGCTGGGAAAGCCTTCATCAGCTCTCAAAACGAGATCGCACGATACTCGACGTCGCTGCACTGCTGCATGATATCGGCATACGCATAAACTATTACAACCATCCGCGCCACAGCGCCTATTTAGTCGAGAACGCCAGCTTGTTCGGACTTACCCACCATGAACAAATTCTGGCTTCCGTCATCGTCGGCTGGCATAACGGTCTCAATAAAAAATTTGCTCATAACGCCATCTACAATGAACTGCTTGATCCAACCGATTGGATGATTGCCCGTAAACTCGCATTGCTCTTGGCTATAGCAGAAACGCTCGATGCAACCGAAATGGGCTTAATTGCCAACGTACAGGCAACAATCCACAAAAACGGGGCTCCGATCTTACAAATCCACGCAACTGAACCGACACTCATTGAACAGCAGGCACTCGCCCAACATGAAAAATGGTTCAAAAAAGAATTTGGGCTGCCACTTACGGTAGTGGAGGCTAAGTAAACTAAACATTTTAAAACGTCATATATGAACATTCAGCCTATTCGACTACAGACAAAAAGCATATAAGGTCACAGTTTCGTTACTGCTGACTTTATATGCTTTTTATTTTTCACAAACAGATTGAATCGACTTATCATTAAAAATGACAAAATAATAGTGCAATAATTCAAAAATAACAGAAATATCTTATAAAAGTGAGCAAGTTTGTGGATTTTTAGAATTTGGTTTCTTGCTATACTTAATTCGTAAAGAAAAAACAAATTAAGAAAGGATTGTTGTCATGAATATACATATTACGGGAGCCCCCTGTTGCTGGGGCGTCGATGATGTGAAAAACCCCTACCTTCCGCCCTGGAAAAAGGTGTTACAGGAGGCTGGTTTAGCTGGTTATAAAGCAATTGAGCTGGGCCCCTATGGTTACCTGCCGCTGGATATTGAAACCATAAGCAATGAACTCAATAAAAATGGCATCTCCATTGTAGCCGGAACTATTTTTGATGATTTAGTCAGCAAAAGCAATCTGCCAAATTTATTGCAACAAGTCGACGATATCTGCAGCATCATCACGAAACTGCCAAAGCTAAAGCAAGAAAAAAATCAACGTTTCCCCGCACCTTACCTTACCATCATGGACTGGGGACATGACGAACGCGATTTCAATGCTGGCCACTCTGATAAGGCACCACGTCTTTGTAAAGCAGACTGGCAACAGATGATACAGCATATCAAATACATCTGCGAAAAAGCTTCTGCCTGGAATGTTCGTCCCGTAATCCATCCTCATGCTGGTGGCTATATTGAATTTTCTGACGAAATAGACCAGCTGATGCAAGATATTTCTTATACCGAGGCTGGTCTTTGTCTCGATACCGGACATCTTAAATATTCTGGAATGGACCCTGTTTTCTGGCTGCGAAAATATGCAGACCGTTTAGATTATATCCACTTTAAAGATATCCATGAAGAAACTTACACGGAAGTCTTAAAAGAACATATCCGTTTTTTTGACGGTTGTGCAAAAGGATCAATGTGTCCTTTAGGTACCGGGTGTATTGACTACCCGGCAATATATGATCTTTTGACCAAAGAACTATCCTATGAAGGGTATATCACAATTGAACAAGAACGTGACCCACGCAACGCAGCGACGAGTTTGCGCGATGTAAAAGCGAGTATTGATTACCTCAAATCCATTGGATTTTGATACTAAAACTATTAGGAGGCTTTCTTGATGATTAACGGAGAACATATTTTAAACCATTCCATTCGCTGGGCTATGGTCGGTGGCGGGCGAGGCAGCCAAATCGGCTATATTCATCGTTCAGCAGCTTTGCGCGACAACTCTTTTCAACTGGTTGCATGTGCTTTCGATATAAACCCGGAAAGAGGTCTAGATTTTGGCAAGCAGCTCGGCGTTGCTGCTGCGCGCTGTTATCCAGACTATAAAACACTCTTCGCTGAAGAAGCAAAACGCGAAGATGGAATTGAAGCCGTCTCGATTGCGACCCCAAATGGCACACATTATGAAATTTGCAAAGCCGCCTTACTGGCCGGATTACATGTCGTTTGCGAAAAGCCACTTTGCTTCAGCTATGAACAGGCGCAAGAATTAACCCAGCTTGCCGATGAAAAACACTTGATTGTCGGCGTCACTTATGGATATTCGGGCCACCAGCTCATTGAACAAGCACGTCAAATGGTCTTGCATGGTGATCTCGGCGAAATTCGCATTGTACAAATGCAATTTCCTTTTGGGGCATACAATACCGCTTTAGAAGAAACCGTTCCAGCAGCAAAATGGCGTATGGACCCAAAGGTTGCCGGACCGTCCTTTGTTTTGGGCGATGTCGGTACCCATCCGTTGTTCTTAGCTGAAGTTATGGTTCCCGATTTCAAAATCAAAAATCTCATGTGTACAACAAAAGCTTTTGTCAAAGGCCGGACTTTGGAAGACAATGCATTCGTTATCATGAATTTAGAAAACGGTGCCCAGGCCACCTCATGGTCCTCTGCCATCAACTGCGGCGCTCTTCATGGTCAAAAAGTTCGAATCATCGGATCAAAAGCTTCCATTGAATGGTGGGATGAACGCCCTAATCAATTGAGTTATGAAATAGAAGGTGAACCCTTACGCATCCTAGAACGCGGCGGAGCTTATCTATATCCGTCGGCTCGCGAAGAAGACCGAATAAGCGGCGGTCATTCTGAAGGATTATTCGATGCTTGGGCAAATCTATATCGTCGTTTTTCAATCGCTATGCAGGCAGCCAGCCAAGGCAAAAAAGTGGATTTTTGGTATCCTGATGTCCACGCCGGTGCCCAAGGGGTAAAATGGGTTGAAAAATGCGTTGAATCTGCAAGTAAAGGCTCTATTTGGATAGATTATTGATATATAAGCATGAAAGGATGCGACTACATTGCAAAATACAGTGGATCCGAAAAAATACGTTATATTAATAGGCCTGGTTGCTACATTTGGTTCTTTACTATTTGGTTATGATACGGGGGTTGTCAACGGGGCTCTACCATTTATGGCTCAGTCCGATCAACTCAATTTGACACCCGTCCTTGAGGGAGCCGTCACCGGTGCTATCGGCCTTGGCGCAGCTCTGGGCTGCCTGCTTGGCGGCCCTTTGGCCGACCGTTTCGGCAGGCGCAAAAATCTATTATATTTATCTGTATTATTTTTCTTTGCTACCCTCGGCTGTACTGCATCCCCCAATGCCTATGTAATGGTTGTTTGTCGTTTTTTTCTCGGCATAGCTGTTGGAGCGTCATCGGTAACCGTACCTGTATACCTTGCCGAAATATCAACAAAAGAAGCGCGCGGGCGAATGGTCGGGCTCATGGACCTTGTCGTTGTATCCGGACAATTATTAGCATTTACCATAAACGCTCTGCTTGCAATCAATATGTCGGATAATTCTCACGTATGGCGTTATATGCTTTCCGTTGCCGCCATACCTGCAATTTGCTTATTCCTTGGAATGCTTCGAACAGACGAAAGCCCTCGCTGGTTAATCGCCAAAGGACGCATCAGTGAGGCAATGAATGTCTTAAAAAAGACTCGGTCGACAAAAGAACAGGCAATCGTTGAAGTGAATGAAATACAAGATTTGCTCAGTGAAGAAGCCAGTCGGAAAAACTTTGTCATCAGTGATCTAAAACACACATGGATACGTCGTCTCCTGTTCCTAGGCATAGGCTTATCTTTAACACAACAAATCACCGGTGTAAATTCGATTATGTTCTATGGCTCGCAAATCTTGACACAATCGGGATTCAGCACACAAGCAGCCTTGATTGGAAATATCGGAAATGGTTTGATTTCCGTTTTGGGTGCAGGCCTTGGACTTTATCTCGTCGGCAAGCTTGGGCGTAGACCGATGCTTACTGCCGGATTAATAGGAACAACTTGTTGTATGCTCGGCATCGCCATCGCATCCAAGGTCATGAGTGATTCACCTATGCTCCCCTTTGTCGTTCTTGGCCTCACCATAACATTTTTGGCTTTTCAACAAAGCTGCGTATCTCCTGTCACCTGGCTTATGTGTTCAGAAATTTTTCCGCTGCGCATGCGTGCAACCGGAATGGGTATGGCTGTATTTTTTCAATGGATTGGCAATTTTGCCATCGGCTTTACGTTCCCTATCTTATTGAATACCCTTGGCTTATCCTCAACATTCCTTGTATTCGTCATAATGGGCATTTGCGCCATAATCTTTGTTCGCATATTCATGCCGGAAACAAAAGGCCTGACTTTAGAAAAACTTGAAGAAGTATTTCAAGGAAAAAGTGCGGCAACTTTAACAAAAATGGATACGCGCACAGCCGACTAAAAAATCAATTCCCCTCTTATTCAAACAAAATATTCCATATATTCTGTTTACAAAAAGTGGCCTGCATCTCGCAGACCACTTTTCTACGTCTAATCCTTTTATTTTAATGTCAGTTTACATTTTTTATAAAATTTCCGATATTTTTGCGGCGATAATCCCGTTACCTTTGTAAATGCATTATGAAAATAATTTGAATTATTATACCCAACCGTCGTCGCAATTTCTGTAATTCCATTGGTAGTATCAAGCAACAAAGACTGTGCCTCTCCAATCCGGCGTCTCATAATATATTGAATTGGCGAATACCCATATATTTTTTTAAAAATGTGGGATAAATAATACACGCTTAAATGAAGATCGCCCGCTATACTCGCCAAACTAATATCCTCTAAACAATGTAGATCAATATAGCTCTTTATGTCCTTCGCCAAATTATGCTCTTTTTTCGTATACGTTCTGTCTTCGGTGTGGATGATTCCTATGACAAGCGTCAGCAATGCCTGTAACAACCTATCTGCATATTCTTCCGACCAGGGATTTTTTTCAGAAATTGTTCTGTGGATCATTTCCATTAAACTATGTATATGTGAATAAAATTCGCATGTCTTAATTACAGGAACATGCAAATCTGCCAGTAGTTGATTTGGCTTCAAGCCTTTTAACTGCAAAGTATCTACCGCACAAGTATACACTTCCAAATCCATATTTTCACGAACACATTCATCATGAATTATTCCTGGATTATAGATGAGCAAATCACCAGTTTCTGTATAATAGCATTCACTGTCAATCGTATGAATGCCGCAACCTTTGGTTATCAACATAATTTCCAAAAACTGATCATGCTTATGCATCACACGAGGTAATTTAAGATATTGATTATTTGCTTGATATATGGATAGTAAATGAGGCATCCTATCTTTTTTAGGCCTGAAAAAGCTTTCTGTTGAAAAAGAATCTGTCATTTTGACCACCTTCCCAGCAGCAATCTGTACGGATAACCACTCCTTCTATTTTATCATGAAGACACTGTCGCTTACAATGCATATCCTCTTGTATAACAATCATTGGCAACGATTGTTATACAGACAAAAACACCGTTTACGCCAGCTTGAAATGGCGTAAACGGTGTTTTTGCGTATCATTCGTACATGTATTTGGCTGTCATTGGCTGACTGTTATCGATTCCCTTGGTCAACAGGCACTGATATACATCTATGCCGCCTGTGCGAAATGCAGAAGCACAGCCTCTCAAATAAAGATCCCACATGCGAACAAAACGGGAGTCATATTTTTCTCTGACTTCATCTATATGATCTTGGAAGTTGGCATGCCAACAATCCAAGGTTTTTGCGTAATGCCGACGCAAACTTTCTGTATGGATCACATGAAAATCAAATTCCGGTAAAAGCTGCATGGTTTCTCTAAAAGTAGGTACATAGCCGCCGGGGAAAATATATGTCTTCATCCAAGCATTGGTTGGTGCTTCAAAATTCCCCATGATTGAATGAAGCAAGAATGTTCCTTTATCCTTGAGCAACGAATTCGCTTTAGACAAATACAAGGGCAGATATTTTTTACCGACATGTTCAAACATCCCGACACTGACAATTTTATCGAACTGATCTTTCGCCGGATCCATATCGATATAATTCATCAAGCGAATGTCGACTAAATCATCCAATCCCAAACGATGCACTCTTGCCTTTGCTTCATCGCACTGCTCTTTACTCAACGTAATGCCCGTCGCATGGACTTTATACTGCTGCGCTGCACGGATTACAAGCCAGCCCCAGCCACAACCGATATCGAGAAGGCGTTCATTTTCTTTTAAGTTCAATTTCTTTAAACTATGATCGATTTTTTGCAATTGCGCCTGTTCTAGAGTGTCGTTCTCCGTCTTGAAATACGCACAAGTGTACGACATGGTCTTATCCAGCCACAAAGCAAAAAAATCATTGCCCAAATCATAATGCTTATGTATATTCTCACTTTCAACTTCTTCATCAACTTCATTGAGTTGTTGTTTCAGTTCTTTCAGATGAAAATCCGCCTTGGCTTCATTGCCATTATTTTTGAACATCGTTGCAATGACATCATCCAAGGATCCTTCAAAGTCAACGGTTCCATCCATATAGGCTTCGCCTAATGTAAGTATAAGATCTTTTTTCACATCGCTCAAACTAGGTTCCCGATGAAAAATAATCTTGAATGCAGGTGTTTCACTGCCGTAATTTACCTCTTCACCATCCCAGAAAACGACAGCAAAGCCGCCTTTATTCCACAATTTAAAAAGAGTCTTCAATGTTGCTTTTTTAAACACGAGGGTCCACTTCTTTCCTATGTCAAAACATATCTATAATGAAATAAAACTCCGGCCAAAAGATACGTCGCAGGTTGGTTTTGCGAGTATTCTTGGCCGAAAGTGTAACCCTATTATAACAACGCAGGAAAAACTTGTATAATGAAATAAACCAATACCTGTCATCACTTTTATAAATAACAAAAAGAAGACGAATCCCACTACAGGTATTCGCCTTCTTTTTTACCTCACAGCCGTTGTATCAGACTTTTGAGGTTCTATTAAATTCATTGCTATTAGCTCAATTGGAAACGAGCAACTTCTTCGCGCAAATGCTCAGCCATCGTCGCCAAAGACTGGCTTGACGCTGCTATCTCTTCCGTAGATGCCGACTGTTCTTGCGTTGCTGCCGATACTGTCTGTGTCTGTTCAACAGCTTTTTTACTGACATCTTCAATTTTTTCAATCGCAGATACAAATTGATTGTTCCCAGCCGCCAAGTGTTCCATCGCTGCCGCAATTTCCTTAGCCTGCAAATTGATGACATCGATACGCGTCGTAATATCGGCAAAGGCTGCTCCGGCTTCATTGACGACCGCAGAACCTGTCTTCACTAGCTGTGGGCCCTCTTTCATCACAACGACCGCTCGATCCGTATCGCTTTGGATTTCACTGATCAACGAAGCGATTTGTTTTGCCGCTTCTTGTGATTGTTCTGCTAATTTACGAACTTCTTCGGCTACAACCGCAAAGCCTTTGCCTTGTTCACCGGCGCGAGCTGCTTCAATCGCCGCATTGAGCGCCAATAAATTGGTCTGTCCGGCAATCCCGGCAATCGTATCGACAATCTGCCCGATTTCTTTCGACCGTTCCCCTAATTTATCAACGACTTCAGCCGAAAGATTTACATTCTTTTCAATTTGGACCATCTGTTTCACTGCTTTTTCTACCGAAGCAGTCCCCGCCTGCGCCGCTTGTGCTGCCTGGCTGGATTGTTGGTGAACCGAATTGACATTACTGGTCGACTGTTCTACCTCAGCTGCACGTTCCATGACAATATTGGCAATTTCCTGTGTGCCATGGAGCTGTTTTTCTGATCCTTCAGCTACTTCCGTAATAGAACCGGCTACCTGATTGCTGGCTTCTGCCGATTGATTGGCACTCGCCGTCAATTGTTCAGATGACGCAGCTACCTGCTCAGATGATTTTGCTACATTTTGAATAAGCGTCCGCATGCTGTCCTTCATCGTGTTGAAGGCATCTGCTAACGTGCCCAGCTCATCTTGCGATTTGACCTGAATCCGCTCTTTTGTGATTTTTCCATCAGCGATAGCCTTAGCTGCTTGAACAAGCTCTTTGACCACACTGGAAATCCCCGTGCTGAGCTTAACACTGACTACAACCGAAAGAATGATGACAAACAAATTGATCACAAGCAGCATAAACTGATTGGCACGCGCCTTCTCCGCTATCTTTGACTGCTCGCCATCGATGAACGTCTTGAGCATTTCAACAAGGTCTTGGCTTCTTTGCTGTGCCACATCATACGACTTAACCCCTTGTGCAATAACCTTTATCTGTTTTTCCGGATCATTTTGCTGCTTAGCTGCAATTGCCTGCCCAGCAAAATCTTCATATTCAGCTTTTGCCGGTTTCAAATCAGCAATTGCCTTTTTTGCTTTTTCCGTAACAAAGATTTCTTCCATGCGTGTCAGCTTTTTGTTGGAAGTTTCCTTTAAAGACTTGAATTTATCAAGCGCAGCAGCATCCCCTGTAATCGTAAATTTCCGAACCATCGTAGACTCTTCGATGATGTCTGCACGCAGCTCTTCTACTAATATGATTTTTTCTATATTGATCTTCGATACCTCTTGATATTCTTCGTTGATTTGCCCCAGCTTATAGTAAGTATACCCACTCATCAAAAGTACTGTGATAATAACGATCAAAAACGACCCCATAATTTTTTTGCCAATTGTCAATTGCATCACGCCAACCCTTCCATAATAAACTATAATAAACTATTTTAAAATAATAACGATTCGACCAAATTTTTCAGTGGCTCCTCCCCAGCCTGAGTCTCAAGACCTATAACGGATCCCCTATATTTGCATACAAAAAAACGACAGGTGCCCCTGTCGTATTTAGCAATTTGCTTACGCTAGTTGGCAACGTGGCAATCTTAGGTGAAATACCCTTAGACCCATCGCTTTGCGTCCTCATCTTTCGGTGAGTTTGCCCATATTTTATTCCAGTTATATCGTGCCGATTAAAAATCCAAGACTATTCTTATAGTACTTTGTCCCCATCATATTGTCAAGGTCGATTTCTGAAAAATCTCTGAAAAACTTCAGGGTTTTATAAAACGCAGGGACATACTCCGAAATGGTTTTTTTAATACTATTCATGACTCGAACACAAGGTATTTTGCTTTATTATCCATTCTTGCTTTCACAAAAACATCCGCCTTAGTATCTTACTGCGCCCTATCGTCACTGAGAAAACAACTCCTCTAAAGCAGGCGGAAAATCCCCAAATTTATAATTCATCACCTGTCTTTTCACATCATGTCTGTATCTAAAAGCAAAGTAACTGGTCCGTCATTTATCGAACTCACCTGCATATCCGCACCGAACTCACCATGTTCTACGCAAAATCCTTTTTCTTCGCAGGCCCGCAAGAATTTTTGATACAAATCCTTCGCCTGCTCCGGTTTGGCCGCTCCCGAAAATCCCGGACGACGGCTTTTGAAATTGGCAAAGAGCGTAAACTGCGAAATAATCAACAGCTTTCCCTCAACCGTTGCCAAATCAAGATTCATTTTGCCATCGGCATCGCTAAAGACACGCAAATTACAAACCTTAGTCGCCAATTTATCAACTTCTGCCTCACTATCTGAAGGTGCGACGCCCAACAAGACGAGAAATCCCTGTTCGATTTTCCCTCGGCACTCACCATCGATCTCTACTGCAGCTTCTTTGACTCGCGTTACAACCGCCCGCATAAAAAACGCCCCATTTCCTTATGTATGATATTATTTGATTATATAACACTTGCAGCTGGCTAGACAAATCTCTATAAAACCACTATTTTTGACACAGGACTAGGCAATCGTGCTAAACTTATATACAGCTCAGTGCCCTAATTTAAATCAAGGAGGAATCTTCATGTCGATGACATTATATTATCTATCTGCTACTGGAAATTCTTTGCAAATGGCAAAAGAACTTGCCTTGCAATTAAATAGCGAAGAAACCGTGCGTTTGATTTCTGTTCCCGACGCCTTAAAAAATGGCGATTTACAGCCTGTTGGCCCGGTTGGCTTTATTTTTCCGCTGCATTTTTTTGCGCTGCCGCTTTTGGCTGAAACCTTTTTGGCAAAAATCGATTTAACGCAGGCCGATTACACATTCTCCGTCATAACCGCTGGTTTTCACTACATCAGCAATGCTTTTGCCGAACTATCTCTTTTGGTTGAAAAAGTTGGTGGCAGCCTCAATGCTGCTTTTTATATCGATATGGTTTCCGTTTACCTGCCATTAGGTGATTTGCCGTCTGAACGCAAAACCGAAAAAAAACTGCTCGCGGCAAAAAAGCGGCTCACAAAAATTGCAGCACAAATCCATCAACGAGACAACGTTCACCCTATTGAATTTTTAAGCTGGCCATCCAAAGTGATGCATCAGATGGTACAAAAGCATCCAGAAAAACTTGATGAAGATTTTCTGGCTATGACTTCTTGTACCGGCTGCGGCCTTTGCGTGCAAATCTGCCCTAAGCAAAATATTCACTTGGACGATCAACATGTACCAGTTTGGCAGCATGAATGCACACAGTGTCTTGCCTGTCTGCATTCATGCCCTGCACAGGCTATTGAAATCGGGCAAAAAACACAGGGGAAACGGCGTTATCGTCATCCGGATATTACACTAAAAGAACTATTGCCCCTAAAAAAAGACTGACAGCAAACGGGCGATAGGCGAAGGTTTGAACCTTCTCCTATCGCCCGCTTTTTAATTGCCGTATTTATTTCAGCTTTTCATCATTTGGGAATACTATACCGCTCATTGCTCTTGCAGCCGTTTGGATTTCACTGACCAAAAGGCTATGTGCGAGCATATCATAGCATTGTTTCCTATCGCCTTTTTTGATGAGGTCAAAAAACTCTATGAACTCATGTACCATGCGGTGTTCATACATATTCTCATTGACTTTTTGAACGGACCCATCATTTAGCAAAAGCTCAAAACCTTCGCAGACATTGGTCGGATTATCCTGATATATGCAGCCGTTATCCCCTTGAATATTGTTCGCAATTGGTGCTTTGCAGTCTTTTGCCGCAATGCAGACACATTTAAATGCCCCATAATCCATGATCACAACACCTGAAGTATCGATGCCTCGTTCAAGATTTGGATAATATTCAACATTTTCTGGACGGCCAAAGAGACCTGCAACAAAATGGATATTATAGATGTTCAAATCCATTAAGGCTCCCCCGGCAAATTCAGGATTAAACGCCGGCAAAACGACCCCTGCCTTGAACTTATCATACCGGCTTGAATACTGCGAATAGTTGCATTGTACAATTTTCACCTTACCGATTGACGGCAGGATTTCTTTGATTTTTCGATAATTGGGCAAGTATTGATTGGTGATGGCTTCAAAGAGAAATACGTTTTTCTCTTTAGCCAGATTACACAAAGCCTCGGCTTCTTTAGCGTTGACGGTAAAAGGTTTTTCGACGATGACATTTTTATTTGCCAGCAACGCCTTCTGGGCAAATTCGAAATGCAAATGATTGGGTAAACCTATATATACTGCATCCAAATCAAGTGCGAGCAACTCCTCATAGCTGTATACCGTTTGTTTGATGCCATATTCCTGTTTTAAACCTTCTACTTTTTCCTGGCTTTTCATCGTACCGCAAATCGCTGTCAATTCAACATCCTTTAAAAAACCAGCAATCGATAAAAGCTCCTTTACGATCATGCCCGAGCCGATAATACCTAATTTCATATAAATCCCCTCTCTTTTTTCACATCTTATTTAAGTTCTCTTCGCCTTATCGTTTTTACCCCTTGTTCAGTCGCAAGAAGTACCGTATTGACCTCTTTTGTAAACAAGGAGGTCGTTATGACACCAGCAATACCTTCCAATGCGGCGTTGAGCTCGGCAAAATCTTCTACTGCAGAAAACTTTACATCCAAGATCAAATTCCCATGATCCGTGACCAAGTAACCATCTTTGCGACTTGTCTGGCGAATGACCGGATCACCGCCTAAAACTTTGGTTTGTCCGCAGACATAGGCTAGAGAATCCTTGATGACTTCGATTGAAATAACATGGGGTTCGCTGAGCTTACGCTTCCATTTTTTCGCATCAATCAAAAGAATATAGTTTTTTGCCATCGCCCCGATGATTTTTTCTTTGGTGTAGACTCCACCGTCCCCCTTTGAAGCACAAAAATTCTCATCGACTTCACCGCATCCATCAAATGCCGTGTCAACCATATCCACAAGGCCGGTATCAACCACTTCAATACCATGAATAAAACACAGCCGACGCGTGCTTTCAGATGGCGTCACTACTTTGACCTTGAACCCATTTTCTTTTATTTCTCTACTAAGTTGTTCGATCAGACAGGCGATATTCCTGCCTGCACCGAGTCCAATGATGCTGTTGTTTTTTATATATTCCATCGCTTTTTTTGCGCACAATTTCCGCAGTGCATTTTCATCCATGGTTCTCCTCCCAACTGCATTTTATACGATCCATGATATCCATGACTTCGATAGAATCCTGCCAGCTCATAATATCCGATTGCAGTTTTCCAGCCTTGATACAGCGGTTAACTTCTTCTATCTGATACTCAAAACCATTTATCGCAAACGGCAAAGCAAGCTCCTCTTCATTTTCTCCGACCAAACAATACGCCTTTTGTGCGCTAGAAAAATGAGGTATACAAATTCGTCCTTTCGTGCCAATGATATTGGCCTCTTTTCTCGTCGCGAGATCGATCGCGCCATAAAGCTGAGCCTGTACACCGCCTTCATAACGCAAACTTGCCGAAAAAGATTCATCGACACCCGTCTTGCCAATAAAAGCTGTACTCTTAACAGCCTCTGGCTGGTTCCCGAAAAGAAATGCACTCAAAGAAACCATGTAAATTCCCACATCAAGCAACGCACCACCACCCAGTGCTTTATCATACAAACGGTTTTGCGGATTTTTTTCACCGATAAAGCCAAAATCAGCTTGAAGCAATCGCACTTCGCCAATCTTGCCAGCATCGATCCACTGCTTGATTCGCTGATGGACTGGCAAAAAACGAGTTTTCATCGCCTCCATAAAAAACTTTCCGTTTTTACTTGCACTAGCGATGATTTCCCTGGTTTCCTCGCCGTTCATCGCAACAGGTTTTTCACAGAGCACCGCTTTGCCGCTTTCCAAACAAGCAATCGCCAAGTTCTTATGAAAAATATGCGGTACAGCTATATATACGGCATCTATGCTTTTATCAGCTAAAAGCTCTTCATAGCTGCCATAACATTTTTCCGCCGCAACCCCGTATTCCCTGCCAAAAAACCATGCTTTTTCCTTATTTCTCGAAGCCACTGCCGCCAAATCCACCTGGTCCATTTCTGCAATGGTTCGGGCAAATTTAGCAGCAATTCCGCCTAGTCCAAGGATTCCCCACTTTATTTTTTCCATGCTCTCTACACTCCTCGACTTCCATTATCCGTACTACTTGCTCCCATTTGCATATCTTCATTATAGCGATTTGCAGGGAATTTATTCAAACTAAAAAATTTCACTATAAAAGGTGCAATGCTTTAGTTTTACTCTTTATTGAATAAAAAAATATTGTCAGATATTTGCAAGCTGCACTGACAATATTTTTCAAATTCTCTTCTGTTGTTTGGCAATATGCTCAGCAATCCGCTCTAAATCCGCTTGTTCTATTTCCGGATTAATCCGCACAAAAGGAATATCTGTGATATCCGCTATCGTTGAGGTTGAAATGATCAACTCCACCTGCACTAAATTCTTTGCCTCTTCAAACATAAATTCTTGGTAATCATAGACCTTATCAATTTCGATGTTTTCACCAAAATTATTTTGCAATCGATACCGAATAAAGCTCACTACAGACTCATCATAATCACAAACAATAACCGTATGCAGCTTGTAACTGGCACGTTCATAAAGCATTGCCAAATGAAGCGTTACATACACCATTTCATTGCGTCCCATAAAAAGGCCCATTTTCACTAAGACCAAATCCGCCAATTTCTGTGCCATTAAAGCGGCTTTTGGATAAGTTTGCAAAACATTTTCACCAATGGGACTAGCGATACAATGGCGCAGACGCAAACGTTCAATCATTGGCACTACATATAAAAGAATCTTATAACGAAAATCTGGCATCTGCAAAAAAGCTGCGGGAAACCGCTCCTCTACCATTTTCAAGAAACAATCAACTAATTGATTTACTGCCTTTGTCTCTAGTTCAGCAAGATCTGTTCCCGCCAAAAACTGTTTGGCTTTAAAATAGTTTTGCAGCGCCAACCACTCTGCTTCTGGCATCGGCAAGATCCCCGCTTGCTCAAGCTGCTGACGAACTCTATTCATGACGGGCAAAAGCCGTTTCGTTGGATTTTCTTCTTTCGGTAAAGAAAACCCGCGTTGAAAACGCCCCACCGCCAGCAATATTTCGTAAGAAAATAGCTGCGCGCTGTGCCCCGACAAATAATACTCATGCCGTATCGTTTCTTGACGAACAATACGGTATACCGCTCTCGCCCGCTCGATGATGTCTTCTTCCCCAAATAAATAATTCCAGTATTTTGCGATTGTACTCACATTCGTTCGCATCGACAATACCCAGCTGATACTATTTCTTTTTTCCGCTTCTTCAGCCTTCAAGGTAAGGCCTTGGTTCAAGGAATACCCCACCTTGGCTTGCAAACAGGATTTCAACCATTTATTGATATAGATGACATCATTATTGATAGTCCCCACGGACACATAAAGTTTCTCCGCCAAAGCTTCCATTTCTACATATTTTTTCTCCATGAGCTTACACAATATATAAATCTGACGATCCGCCGGCACTTCCGGCAGCTCTCTGATGTATTCGTAATCGAGGACCTTTCGTATCACATTGCTTTCTTTCAATCGATCTTTATTTTCTCGGCTCAAAAAATAGCCTTTTTTTATCGTAGAACTGACCTCAACATCATAGTCAGACAACAAGTTATTGATAGCTTTCATATCTTCTCGTATCGTTCGAACACTGATATGGCAAAGCTGTGCCAACTCACTGCCAGTTATGCTCTCTTCCCGGTTCAAAATCGTATTCAGTATTTCTCGATATCGACGCTGCAAACTATCTCACCTGCCTCCAAAATTTATCAACCTCTTATTTTTGTTGCGCCTGATACAATTTATTGTACGTATCGAGAATATGTCGACTGCCCTCATAATTTTTGCTGTACAAAATTCCGCAAAACACATTGAGGATATACTGACAGCATGTATCATAGACAATATTTCCAATGGATTCACGGTTCAAATCGTTTTGGATTTCGATCCACTCTGTCGCCAGCCTTCCAATCGTCGACTCCTTGCTTGGCGTCAGTATAATTCTTGGAACCATAGCCGTCTGTAGAAATCTAGCAATATCAGCCAGCTGCTGATTTTCACCAGTTCGTGTCATAATGATGGCAACGGTTCCTTTTTTGGCTTGAAGCGCTTGATAATACTGTGCATTCGCTGAATCATGCACCTCGATCTTTTTGCCCAGCGACATCATTCTATACAAATACGGCTTGACCAAATGCAGATTATCATCAAAGCCAAAAAAATTGATGCAGTGGCTCTCGTTGAGCAGCCTGGTTACCCGCGCAATCGTCGTATAATTCATCGACAAACGAGTTTTTTCAATCGTTTCGATTTCCAGGTTGGCAACCTTATTGATGACCGTATAATTCGTCTCATTGACCTGCAGGGCATTTTCTTGAAAGGATTTTGCCCCGCCTGAATTGATTTCATTAAAAAAAGTCGCCTTAAAATGAGAAAACCCTTTATGATCATTTAGCTTATTGACCAAACGGATCACCGTCGAAGGACTCGTATAACTGACTTTAGCCAATTCCTTGACCGATAAGTCCAGAATCGTTTCCGGTGCATTCAATAAATAGCGAATGATATTTTGCTCTGCCTCGGAGTATTTTTCAACATGTTGAAGTTCCTCAATGATCATAAAAATCCCCCTTCTGTATCTATTTTGATTATATCATAAAAAAGCTGACAGTTTTATGTCATGGATTGACTCTTTTTCCCAGTATTTATGGTGTTTTATGCCAATATGCGCATATCGCGTAGCAAAAGATTTTACCGTTTGCTATACTCAAAAAAACAGATACAAACAGGAGGAATTCATTTATGAAACCATTTTGCAAAGATTTTTTATGGGGTGCTTCCACTTCCGCTTATCAAGTAGAGGGTGCCTTCGATGAAGACCATAAAGGAAAATCTGTCCAGGATACACATGAACCGATTCCTGGCACAACCGATTTCAAAGTTGCCGCCGATCATTATCATCACTATAAAGAAGATATTGCTCTTATGGCTGAAATGGGCTTTAAAACCTATCGTTTTTCCATTGCCTGGACAAGAATCATTCCAGACGGCGACGGTGAAATCAACCAAAAAGGCGTCGACTTTTATCATAAACTCATCGATGAATGTCTTAAATACAAAATTGAGCCATTGATTACCATGTATCACTTTGACCTCCCTGATGCTCTCGAACAAAAAGGGGGTTGGTCAAATCGCGCGACCATTGATGCCTTTTTACGCTATGCTAAAACCCTCTTCAGCGAATACGGCGCAAAAGTGAAATACTGGCTTACCATCAATGAACAAAATATGATGATCCTTCATGGCGCCGCAATCGGCACAACACAAGGCGATCCGGAAACTCTGCAAAAAAAGCTGTATCAACAAAACCATCATATGCTTCTCGCCCAGGCACTTACCATGAAGCTCTTGCACAAAATGTGCCCTGCTGACAAAATCGGACCTGCACCAAACATCAGTTATATCTATGCCAAAAGCTGTAATCCAGAAGATATCATCGCATCCCAGAACTTTGCCGCGATCCGCAACTGGCTCTACCTCGATATGGCAGTGTACGGTCGCTACAATTCCATTGCCTGGAATTTCATGGAGAAAAAAGGACTTACACCAACCATTGAAGCTGGCGATATGGAAAATCTGGCTGATGCAAAACCGGATTTCATTGCGTTCAATTATTATTCGACCGCAACTGTCAGCTCCGGCATCAACGTCAAAGAAAAAACCTTCCGCGGTGGCGACCAGCAAATCGCTATCGGCGAGGAAAATTTCTACTGCGGTGACTGCAATGAATTCCTGCCACACACACAATTTGGCTGGGAAGTCGATCCAATGGGCTTCCGCATCACATTGCGAGAAGTATATGACCGCTACCGCCTGCCTATCATCATCACCGAAAACGGGCTTGGTGCGCATGACGAAATCAATGAAAACGGTGAAATCATCGATGATTATCGCATCGAATATCTCCAAAAGCACATCGAGCAGGCACATCTTGCCGTCGATGACGGCGTCGAACTCTTTGGCTATTGCCCATGGTCTGCGATCGATCTCATCAGCACGCACCAGGGCTTTGTCAAACGCTATGGCTTTGTTTATGTCAATCGCACCGATGACGACCTCAAGGATTTAAAACGTCTCAAGAAAAAATCTTTTTATTGGTACAAAAAAGTCATCGCAGGTAACGGTGAAGATATTAGCAATTCATAACAAAACGTAAATACCGCAAACAAAAAAGAACGTTTCTGCTTCATTGCAGCAACGTTCTTTTTCTTTTCGGCATTTCGTCACAAAGGAACACTTTACACCTCTTATGAGATTTTTCTATGCGCATTTTCACTTTGGACAAGAACCGGCTTCATGGCCTTACGTTTTTCTTTTTTCAACGCCTTATAGAGTTCATACCGTTTTTGACCCGCTTCAAAAAGTCTTCTAGCCTCAGCTGTATTGAGTTCTAACGCCGGAACCTCTTTCGGTTTTGTATTGCGGTCAAGTGCAACCATTGTAAAATAAGCGGAGAGCGCCGGTTCCGGCACGCCATCTTGTTCTAAATCTTCTACCGTGACATTGACCATTACTTCCATCGAACTATGTCCGACAAAAATAATATCTGCCGTACAAACCACGAGATCGCCTATCATAATCGGCTGATGAAACTCCAACTCGTCAACTCTTGCCGTCACGACGTTTGCCCGTGAATATCTTCTAGCCGCCGCATAAGCCGCGGAATCCATAATCTTCATAATTTCGCCACCATGGACATTGCCTGCTACATTTGTTTGGCTAGGCATCATGACCTGGCTGATTGTAATTCTGTTTTCTGTTTCGTAATTTTCCATATTATTTCTCCTCACCGTGGGACACCCATATTTTTAGAAAGAGCTTTCTGCCCATATAAAAATCTTTCCAGGCATTCACAAAAGCCCAACTGCTAAAAGTTTAACTACCCTATAAAAACTTCATCTTCGCCTCTAATTTTATCTTTTGCAAAAACTGTATTTGCCTTCAAAAAAGAGTATGTTATAATATTAAGTTAATAGAACTTTTTTTACAAGTAGGTACATTTTTGTGATGTAGTATAAAAAAGAATACTTTAAAATATGAGGTGTTTCATTGATGACTTTAATAAACCACGAAGAATGCTGCATGAAAGAACAATGCGTCAAATACGATGTCTGTCCCATGCTGCTGGTCCAGGACCTGTTATCCGGGAAAAGAAAAATATTGATCCTATGGTATTTGAACTACAAGACGCTGCGCTTCAGCGAAATAAAACGCCGCCTGCCAGATGTCACGCAACGCATGCTCACCCTCCAGCTTCGCAGCCTGGAAGCCGATGGCTTGATTCTAAGAAAGATTTACCCGGTCATGCCGCCAAAAGTAGAATACAGCCTCAGCGACAAAGGCAAGCGCATCATTCCCATCTTAAAAATGATGCATCATTTCGGCTCCGAATGTCTTGCTGAAAAGGAAGTTGTGAATTAATCCCATAGATATCCACAGAAAAACAGCTAATTGTTAATAATTTTGTGGATAACTATCTAAATTCATTACTAATATGACAAAAAAACGACTTACTTGTACACTCGTACAGGCAAGTCGTTTTTTTCATGGCCTTTCACAATTGGTTTTTTTGATGCAAAATAAACAAATGCACAGAAAATACCAATTTACGATTTATATCGCGGCTGCTATTTTTTCCTTGAAGTAACTGATGACCAGACCCGATATAATAACCGAAACAATAGAGTAGAGTCCTTTTTCAAGACCTACATAATAGAAATAACATAAGACAATGATTGAATCCATAACCAAGGAAACCTTTCCTGGATCGAGCCGCCAATCCTTTTGTAAGTAAAGCGCCAAAACATTGATTCCACCCAATGAAGATTGGTTCCAAAACAAAAAAGATAATCCCAATCCCATCAAAGCCCCGCCAACAATCGCCCCCAAATAATCGGGAACAACAAATTGCGGCAAATATACATTCACACTCGAAGCCAACGATAGCATCACGACCGCAAAAAACGAAGAGATGGTGAACTGCCACCCCATTTTCCAGATAGACAATACATAAAAAGGAATGCTCACCAACATCAGCGCGGCAGCGAAAGACATGTGAAACAAATACATCACGCCTAAAGCAATCCCTGTCGTCCCTCCTGTTACCAAATGAGCTTGACTAAGGAATATTACGCCTAAATTTACAATAACACAACCAACAATCACATTAAAAATTCGTTTTCCCATAAATAATATCTCCTCTAAAAAAGATTGACAAATAATACGTACACATACTATTATAATAGTACGCATACATACTATATGTCAAATCATAGGAGGATATTCATGTTCCGTCTACTAAAATTATTTTGTTTGGGATTATGTTTTTCATTTTTTATGATTTCACCCGTCCCAGCAAGTGCACAATCCACAATTGCCGAAAACACGGCAAAACAAGAAAGCATTCCTAAAAATATGCCCAAAGAATTATTTGATGATACCCCGCTTATCCCCACAAAGGTTTTTGATAATCTCTTCTGCATCGGCAGTCACAGCGTCGTTGCCTGGGCTCTCCAGACAACTGACGGAATCATCTTGATTGATTCCATGTGGGATGACCATGATGCGCAAACTATCATTGACGGCATGCAAGAACTAGGTCTGGACCCAACTCAAATCAAGTACATCCTCGTCACCCATGGACACGGTGACCACTACGGCGGTGCACAATTCTTAAAAGACAAATACCATGCAAAAATTTTGATGAGCGCAACCGATTTTAAATTTATGAATAGCTTGTCAACCGGCCCCAATGGTCCTCGTTCGCCAAAATGCAGTGTAGATGAATTTCTAAGCGATGGTGAGCAGCTCACGTTAGGGAATACGACCATCGATATTATCGCCACTCCAGGACATACACCAGGCTGTATCTCTTTGCTTTATCCTGTAATGCAAAATGGAAAAACCTTGATGGCTGCCCAATGGGGCGGAACCGGACTGCCCGGTACACTTGCAGAAAAAATAACCTACAGAAAATCCATTGACCATTTTGCCCAATACGCACAAAAAACAAATGCTACCGTGGAAATAACCGCTCATTTATTTTCAGAAAATGGCTATCAAAAACTTGAAGCTTGCCGAAAACAAACAGCAGGTCAAATAAATCCCTTCGATTTAGGCAAAGACGGTTTTGCCAACTACCTCGATTCTTTGCGAAAATCGACAGACGAAGCTATCGCATCAAGCAAATGAACGGCTTTTAAACCAGCTGCTTGAGATGTTTGGCTAAAGAACAAATCTATGGTACTATAATAGTAAAATTTTTAGCAAAACGAGGAAATCTATGTCTATTGAACAATCTATCGGATACGTGATTTGCACTACCGCACGAAAGATCCACCAACATTTAACCGAACAATTCAAAGCCTATAATATTACGCCGGAACAATGGGTTGTATTAAAATCATTATCTCTCCAAGATGGAATTTCCCAAAAAGAAATCGCCGATATTGTGGACAAAGACCCAAACAATATAAAAGCTCTTGTCGATAAACTAGAGGCAAAATCATTGCTTGTACGCAAGCCCAATCCACTCGATAAACGAGCTTTTTCTCTACATGTAACAGCAAAGGGAAAAAATCTCGTACGACAACTATCAAGTATGGATGAAACTATGCTCGATACCATCCACAATGGGCTCCGAAAAAAAGACATTGCAAGACTCTATGACACCTTGCATAAAATCCAGAAAAACATCAACAAACAAAAATAAGTAAAAATAAAAATCTGACCACAAAAGTTTTCAACTCTCTTTGTGGTCAGATTTTTTTACGCAAATTTAACTCAATACATTATTTCTATTGCATGAATGATTCTATCTCAAAACAAAAAATTATATTAGTATTAAAACGATACCATATGACAAAAAAGTACATACTTTCTTTTATGTACAGATATGATATCATAAAATAACATTCTATTGATAAGGAGTTTTTTTATATGCAAAAAGATATCGGCAGCATCATGGGGCTCTACCCTACTCCGGTGACCGTCGTAGGCACCGTTATCGAACAAAGAGTCAACTGGCTCACCATCGCTCATGTAGGAATCGTTTCCCACGACACTTTTCTCATCAGCATAGACAAAGCCCATGCGTTCTCCAATCAGGGCATTCAAGAAAATCAAACCGTCTCCGTAAGCCTCATAAATCAAGATCTTTTGAAAGCAGCTGATTACGCCGGCATCGCCAAAGGGGAAAAAACCGATAAGTCCAATATTTTCCCCTATCACTTCACCGCTGTCCCAAATGCCCCAATCATCGACACCGCTCCGCTTTCCATGGCCTGCAAAGTCATTGACCTCTATGATTCTGGCACCTTCAACAACTATATCCTAAAACCCGTTCAAACCTTCGTCCAAGAAGAATATATCACAAAATCCGGAAAAATCGACTACGAAAAAATCAGCCCCGTCTTATTTGAATTTCAAAGCGCCCAATATCTCAGCACCGGCAAAGTCATCGGTAAATGCTGGCAATACGGCAAGGATTTTTAGAAACACAAGCATAAACCTTAAGTATCATAACCCATTTACTTACAGGATTAAATCACCTCGCTATTATTTCCCTTAGAGAGCCTATCATTGCTTCCCTAAAAATAAACGACTGAGCATTATCACTTATAGTATACCAAGAACATGCTCATCAATTTTCTCATCTAAAACCATATCTTACATGATCGCTATCGCCACTTGTGCAGTGAGACTCTCACGATAGGGTCTCGACTCTATCAATGCGCAGTAAATATCGGCTATAGCAAGAATACTTCCCCCAAACCCGACCTGCTCAAGTGCTAACTTAAAAGGTGTCCGAAATCCCTCTAGCCTTGATCTTAATCTATATCGGTAAACGCCTAATATAAATATACGTTCAAACCTCACTGCATTTCAAGAATCAACAGCGTTTTTTACGATGAATAAATTTTTCATCAAGGTCTATGCCCGAAATAATACTGCATTTGATAGAACATGTTTTTACTTTTTCTGAAAAAAAAACTTAGAATCCATCTATTGCTTTTCGGCTCATCAAAAATGAGTCGAAAGTACTATTTATAATTATATGAATAGCTATTAAAATTACTATATTATTTATTGCTGATTGGAATACCGAAGGCTGAACATATATCTGTTCAGCTTTTTTTATGGCAGTATCGTGATAATGATTATCATGCTCATATAAACAGGAGGTAAATATGAAATTTATGAAAAACAAACAACGGCATTCACAGATATGCGCTGGTCTATTATTGATTTTAGGTTTTGCTTTTGCTATCAATTACAGCTACTACACAAAAGCAGCAGCTAGTGAGCGAGGAAACATGTCCTTATCAATTTTCTCAGAAGCCTTGCCGCCTGAGGAAAAGCCCCTTATGGTTGATCGTGCCAGTTTGGGACAATTAAAGAATTTAGTCCAACCCAATAAGTATACAGCGAGATATACGATTAAAAATGAAAGCCCTGACGCTCTTCTCATACAAATAAAAGCTGTAGAAACAGCTAATAAAATCATCTTCGAATCCGGTGCTGCAACTTTTGAAAAACCCTCCGATCACCTAAGCAGCGTTATCGAGCCAGGGCAATCATTACGAGTAAATATAACAATTGATTTGTCCAATATTCCTCCAGAGCAGCACTTAATTGGCAAAGTGCAAATCATCGACCAAAAAAATGATATTCTTTTAGCTTCTACACCAATCCATCTGATGAACTCAAACATGAATACTACGACGACTCAAGCGAACGAAGAACATCATCATCATGAAGGAGGCAGCAAATGAATACTTGGAAACGCCCCGCTGGATATATTTTAGGTATCTTATTATTTTTTGCCCCATTTGCCTATTATCAAAAAGGACTCAATTTTCTTCTAAATACTAACGTAGCTGCAGAAATCCATACGTTTTGCCTCCGTATTCCATTACAAGAATTATTAACTGGAACGGCACCGAAAATTTTATCCGTGGCTGGTGTCTCATTGATTTTATTAATCGGAAGTTCTTTTTTAATTGGCCCCTTTTTTTGCCGCCATCTTTGCGCCAGCGGTGCCCTGCCAGAATATCTAAGCAAATTAGTACCCAATCGTTTTAAAGTAAATTGGCAAAAAGCCGTTCCTCCTGTACCAATACGATATGGATTTTTGATTGGATACCTAATGACACCATTTGTTGCAGGAACGATTGCTTGCTCAATTTGCAACTATTCTTTTTTACAATGGTTAATAATTGGAAGTGTACAACAAGACATAGGCGTACTTAGCTCTACTGCCATTATTACGAGTTTATTGTGGCTTATCCTTTTCGGTATCTTTGCTAAAGGCGGTCGTGCCTATTGCAGCTATTTATGCCCTGTAGGAGCTGTACAAAGTGCCATACACAGCATTGGCGCAAGACTAGGATTTACCTATAAGCTGCGTTACATTCCAAAGTCTTGTGTTAACTGCGGGAAATGCGTGCGCATCTGCCCTATGGGCGCATTATCGCAAGAATCAACAGGAATACATTATACTATTCACAACTGTCTTACCTGCCGCCAATGTGAAGGAGTTTGCCCAAGAAAAGCAATTATGTTTGGGCAAGGTGAGCCAGGCTGGGTAGTGCAGAAAAATTTTCCTCAACCTGCCCCAAACAAAATTTTGGAGGAAATAAAATGATGTCAAAATCATCAACATTAACCTGGGGAACAGGATCGGCTGTTTTGGTTAACGTACAAAGCATTTTAAACATCCCCATCAATAATTGTTCTGGCATTTGCGGATCTTGCGGCGGAGGTTGTGCAATTGTTGGGTTGACAATCGCAGGATTTCTAGTCACCAATTATTTTTATAAGTCGTGTCGAGAAAAATCATCACCGCAAGTACATAACACGACTACTCCACAAGAAAAAATTCAATAAATAAAATGCATAAAAATAAACCTCACAGAAAACGCTGTGAGGCCTTGATATTCCTATGAATCGAAACCGAGTGTCTTGCTTGAGACGCAAAGAATTAGACTTCCCCATCTAAAACAATCCGTAATATATATCGCTGTAGAGCCTTAATTTATATAGCTTCATTCCCTTTTATGCGCTTCACTTCACATGGGCATATATGGCAAGATTTTTTTACTCGCAAAATACATTTTAAGGTGTTGACGCCTTATTCATACTCATCAAAAAACAAATGAAAATTACAATGTCTATGCAAAGAATTTGTACCTTGTTTTATAAAATCCCATGTAGCTACATAATCTCCTGCTACCATAAAATCTATGTGATGCATAAACTCAATAAAATTTTTCGGTTCATCATAAAAAGATTCGGCGAAGTTTTCAGCCCATTCTATTTTTTGATCACTCGGCGCATTTTGTATATTTTGTAACACATGCTCTAAATTACAAGAAAAATAATATACACAATAAGGAATGGCTTCTACTTCCTTTAGCCCTGCCAACACATCCAAAATTGAACTTTTTCTTTTATTGCGCTTTTTCATTTGTTCTACAAAAGGTGCCTGAATTTGATCTTCCGTATAAAAAGCTTGCTCTTTATCACTTGCTACAATATGTTCATCTAATACATAGGCACCATCCATATCGACTAAGTGAACAATCCTTGAAATATCTGACTCGAAAAGGCCTTCAATCCTGCACTTCGCCTTTATTTGTTGATGAATTTTTTTCGTTATATTGTTTGCATTAGATTCCTTGTCTGAAGTTATATCTGTATTGACAACCTGAAAACGAATCTTTTTATATTTCTTAAATAAAGAATTTAGAATTCCTTCCAACGCAAGCTGATCACTTGCACCTTCTACAATAAATAATATCACTTTCTTACTATCACTCATACCATTTTCTCCTTGCCGGCTAAACGGAATGCTCTGCGAATTTCATATGTATCCGTTTCTTCATACAAAGCTTCTTTTTGCCCACCAAGGTTAATACTCCGAATATATAAATCACGTAAATTATTACTCGATTTTACATTTGTAAAACGGATATATCGGTTTTGTGGATTTACTGTTGTAAATAGAACAGAATTTTTATTCAACTTTTCTAAAGCACGTAAATTATGTGATGTAAAAAT
>Ga0183099_1000091_pt1 | contig 94471 bp, 76 predicted proteins | sample Biomet1_FD_127788 | JGI IMG/M metagenome (GOLD analysis project Ga0183099, IMG submission 127788) | Microbial communities from bioreactor (seeded with anoxic lake sediment) at LBNL, California, USA - Biofuel metagenome 1 | ecosystem: Engineered > Bioreactor > Anaerobic > Unclassified ...
TACAGTGTAACGCAGGAAGTTTATTGCTGACAAGTTGCTCCTCAGCAGAGCTTGTTTCCTCTTCAACTCCCTGATTACAAAGCTAATGAAAAGTATAATAAATATTAATAATACTCTTGTTATTTGGATTACAACATAGAAGATAAATTGTACAGAAAGTTTATCTACCACCAACTTATGACATTAGTTTTCAGATTATTAATGCGACTTAGTAGCAGATAGGTAGATAAACTGAATAAAAAAAATATATTCGTGTTTAATGCCTTTGTTGGGGGCAATCTTCTAATGCATTAATTATTTCTGCTTCATGCTGATTGAAATCAACTCCTAGTTTTAACCAACTTATCCGGCCCTCAAATACTTTGGAACACGTAGCTTCACGCAGTTCACATGATACGGATACACACTCATTTTCGCTCTCGTTGAGCTTTTGTCCGGCAATTACTAACCTGAGTTCGACGAACATGCTTTGTTCTTTTTCAAATTTGATTAAAGGTTTCTTTGGGAAAAGCGATATGTAGCTAGTTCCGCTAAGATGTTAATAATGAATTTGACCGAGCTCTATATATGAAATGCCCTGCATGGCATCTATCTTTCAATTTATCATTAATAGTTTCAATGACTGATCGTTTGCAAAGCAGCATTTTGTCTTTCAAACTCATCAGCATATCTTCATGCTATTTTTAATATCTGTAACCAAATGGATGCTATCGTTAAACAAAACCTCAAACGGGAAAGTGGAACTGTATCCATTATCTCCATACAGCTTTCCGAATTTTAGTAAGTATATAAACTCAAACTAATGCAACAATCCCCAAAAAGCAATAGAAGAAATTACTATTCAATAAAGATTAAGAAGTTTGTTTTGAAAGATAGTTTTCGTAATTTTGCAGATAGTTCCAGAAAAATATAGAATGATTGATCAAGCCACCATAGATAGAATAATAGATGCAGCACAAATTGTTGATGTAGTGTCTGAATTTGTCACATTACGCAAACGAGGTGTGAATTATGTTGGCCTTTGCCCTTTCCATAATGAAAAGACGCCTTCATTCAGCGTGTCACCATCAAAGGGATTATGCAAATGTTTTAGCTGTGGAAAAGGTGGAAACGCTGTACATTTTATTATGGAGCACGAACAGCTATCATACTATGAAGCATTAAAATTTCTTGCAAAGAAATATAACATTGAAATAAAAGAGAGGGAATTAAGTAACGAAGAGAAACAAGCACAGAATAATCGTGAAAGCATGTTTATTGTTAACACCTTTGCACGTGACTATTTCCAAGATATTTTAATAAATCATATAGACGGAAAGTCTATTGGCATGGCATACTTTAGACAAAGGGGATTCCGTGATGATATCATAAAAAAATTCCAACTTGGATTCAGTACAGACTCACGTGATGCATTAGCCCAGGAAGGACAAAGAAAAGGATACAAAAAAGATTTTCTTCTAAAAACCGGCTTGTGCTATGAAAGAGATGATCATACTCTTAATGACCGCTTCAGAGGTAGGGTTATATTTCCTGTCCACACACTCTCCGGTAAAGTAGTAGCTTTTGGTGGGCGAATTCTGAATGCCGACAAGAAGATTGCGAAATATGTAAATTCTCCAGAATCTGAAATATATCATAAAAGCAATGAGCTCTATGGTATTTATTTTGCCAAACAAGCTATTGTAAAGCAAGACCGATGTTTTCTGGTAGAAGGATATACAGATGTTATCTCTATGCACCAATCCGGTGTGGAAAACGTTGTTGCCTCTTCTGGGACATCGTTAACTTCCGGTCAAATTAGATTAATTCATCGCTTTACAAATAACATCACAGTTATTTATGATGGAGATATGGCTGGAATCAAAGCATCAATACGTGGTATCGACATGCTATTAGAAGAGGGAATGAGCATTAAGGTTATGTTACTACCTGACGGTGATGACCCGGATTCATTTGCACGCAAGCATAACGCAACCGATTTTCAGGCTTATATTACTGCACATGAAGTCGATTTTATTCGGTTTAAGGCTAATTTACTAATCGATGAAGCTGGGAAAGACCCGATGAAACGCGCTGAGTTAATAGCAGATATTGTTAAAAGTATATCTGTTATTCCAGAAGCCATTGTCAGATCCGTATATATCCGGGAATGTAGCCAACTATTAAGAGTCGAAGAGAAACTACTCCAGATTGAAATGGGGAAATTGATTGAAAAGCAAAATGAGAAAACAAACAAGTCGGCTTACAATGATGTCCCCCCCCCCTATATTCCTGAAGATGTAGTTCCAGAAGAAGTCTATCAATCATTCATCCCAGAAGAAGGAAAAGAAGGCAGTGAATTCTATGAATACGAGCGTCTTATCATGAGTACACTTGTAAGATACGGAGAAAAAGTTATGTGTAATATGACAACTGAAGAGGGAGAAGAAGCCCCTGTTACTGTCATCGAATATGTCATCAATGACTTAAAACAAGACGAATTAAATTTCCATGATCCGCTTCATCGAAAGATTCTTTCTGAAGCAAGAATGCATTTAAAAGATAACAATTTTATCTGCGAAAGATATTTTATTGCACACCCAGATCCGTTAATCAGTAAGCTAGCAGCAGAACTTTCGAGTGATCGCGACCAACTAAGTAAATATCACACCAAAGGGCAGCATATAGTAACAGACGATGAACGATTACACGAATTAGTACCTTCCCTTATGACAAGTTTTAAGAATGCCATTATTGAGGAGGAACTAAAACACATCATGTATGCACTTCAAGATCCTGAGAATAGCAAATCTGAAGAAAAATATACGGCCATAATAAAACGCTATATGGATGTACAAAGAATACGTGATATAATGGCCAAAAGACTTGGTGATAGAGTCATTCTAAGAAAATAAATTCCTATTTATGAGCTATCAAATCCATGAACTCACTACGAGTTGTTGCATTCTTAAAGGCTCCTGAAAAATCTGATGTAGTAGTAATGGCATTCTGTTTTTCCACGCCACGCATTTGCATACACATATGTTTTGCTTCAACAACAACCATCACTCCTAAAGGATTCAGCGTATTCTGTATACACTCTTTTATTTGAAGAGTCATTCGTTCCTGTACCTGCAACCGATGAGAAAAGATATCCACCACACGAGCAATTTTGCTCAATCCTGTTATATAACCGTTTGGGATATAAGCTACATGAACTTTACCGTAAAAAGGAATCATATGATGCTCACATAAAGAGAAGAAATCAATATCTTTGACTATCACCATTTGATTATAATCTTCTTTAAATTTAGCAGAGCGGAGTACTTCATGTGGATCTTCGCCATATCCCCGAGTTAGGGTAAGCATAGCTTTAGCTACACGTTCGGGAGTCTTCAGCAATCCTTCACGGTCAACGTCTTCACCTAATAATGTTATAATATTATGATAGTTTTTCTTTAATTCTTCAATTTGGAAATCCAAAGCTTCTTCCTTATTCATCATTTATAAAAGTATAATAATTTGCGATCGGACAATAGAAGCTTCATTAAAAGCTCCTGTTTGTTTCATTTTTCTCATCATTGCATATGCTTCTTCTATCGTTTTGTAATCGCCCACCTGACATAACCAACGGGGCGATTGAAAGAGTATGTAAACCGAAAGTTCGGGAAAAAGAGCCTTTACATGCCCACTCATTTCATAAGCTGAACTCTTTGAATCACGAGAATCATCTCCTGCATAAACTTGAATTCTAAATCCAGATTCCTTCAGCACTTTTGTCTCTCCGGAAGTTCCTTTATTTATATGCCTCACACCTAATAAAGCATCTAAACGACTGTCCTGATGAATTGTTATCGTTCCACAGCCAGCCTCATAATGTTCCAGGCTTTTAATAATATTATTCTGCGCCTGTATCTTCAATGAAACAAAGCAACAAAACAATAACATTAAATAAATAGGATTAGTTTTCATGATAAAAAAATGAATTAAAGGTGGAAGAAGAGAGATCCTCTCCCACCAAATAACTTGTTATGCATTAAAAGCATCAATGATACCTTTAAAATCAGCAGCCTTCAATGAAGCACCACCAATAAGACCACCATCAACATCAATATTTGCAAATAATTCTTTTGCATTAGAAGCTTTACAGCTACCACCATACAAGATTGAAGTATTTTCAGCAACTTCTTTGCCATATTTTTCTACGATTGTAGAACGGATATAAGCGTGAATTTCCTGAGCTTGATCTGCAGTAGCAGTTTTACCTGTACCAATAGCCCATACTGGTTCATAAGCTAAAATGATTTTAGAAAAGTCTTCAGCAGACAATTCAAATAGAGAACCTGATAACTGAGCAAAAACCACTTCATTCTGCTTTCCAGCTTCACGTTCTTCAAGAACTTCACCAATACAGAAAATTGGAGTTAATCCGTTAGCTAAAGCTAAAGTTACCTTTTCTTTAAGGATTTCAGCAGTTTCGTGATAGTAAGCACGACGTTCTGAGTGACCAAGGATAACATACTTTGCGCCTGTTGAAGCAACCATAGCAGCAGAAACTTCTCCTGTATATGCTCCAGATACTTTGTCTGCACTGTTTTGAGCAGCAACACCAATTTTATTTGTATCAATAGCAGCAGCTACAGATGCAAGATGAATAAAAGGAGTACCAATAATTACATCACAGTTTGGTTTCTCGTTAGCCAAAACTTCGTTTAATTCTTTTGCCAATGCCAATCCTTCAGCAAGGGTCATGTTCATTTTCCAGTTACCTGCAACAATGTTTTTTCTCATTTTTTTATTTATTAAAGGGTTAATTAAATTCCTTTGTTGTTTTTTATCCAGACGTTTAATCACTAACAAGTCTAATCCCAGTACAAATAATAAAGGGATTATAAACCATAATATAACCAAAATAATAGTATGTTTATCATCAACCAATTTCTGATGACCTATTTCAAGTTTATCTAGTTTCCCGGAAAGAGCATATTCATCCGGCAAATTTGAATGATGCCACTTATTTAAAATGACCCCGTTCTTAATCAAGACTAATCCCGGATTAGAACGAATTATTGTTTTTAAAGTAACATCATCACTAAAGCAGAAAGGATATTCTGCACCAGTTTTTCCCTTCCACTGTTCTATTTGATTATCCAAAGAAGAAGTAAGACAATAGAAAGAATAGCCATTCTCAACACTATAATCATAAATTTCATTGATTAAATCAATATCATTATCATCTGCTTCTTCCATTCGATGTGCTATCAACAAGAAGGTATATCCTTTATCGGTTAGTATCTTATTCGTTATATCCTCCCCTGTTTTCATTTCAGTAATAGAGAAGTCGTGAATCGGAGGTTCGTAACCTTTCTCTTTTAAAACAGTTCTTGAATCAACAAATGTCCAGGTACTATCCGGATAATTTTCCAATGTGAATTCTTTCTTTACACCATTCTTTTCAAGGGTAAAGAAATTCTCATAAACACTTTTTTTTGCGTCTTCAGGTATCGACATACTCTGAAGTACATTAGTTCCAATTTTATAAGGGCGGAAATCTAAAATAGGCAAATTCCGATAACAATAAATAGATAGAACTAAACCAAAAAATATAATATATAAAGCAATCAGCCACTGAGTTTTTTCACTGACAAGTCTAATAATCCGGGGTTTCCAGATAAAGCAAGAAATTGCAGCAATAAGCAATACTATATTTTTTTCAAAAGTCTGCCAGTTAGTCAACACTAAGGCATCACCAAAACAACCACAATCAGAGACGGGATTTTTTAGAGCTAAATAAAAAGTAAGAGGAGTCATAAACATTAGCATCAAAAGGGCTAATGCAGTACTTGTGTTTTTTCGAATTCCGAAAAGAAGGAATCCTCCTACTGAAAGTTCAAAAACAGCTAGAAAAACAGCAAGGAAAAGAGGGAGAAAAGCAGGCATAATAGAGGTTAATCCAAAGGCCTCTGCATAATCCTGGATCTTATAGGTAGAACCAAGCGGATCTACAGCTTTCACGAAACCCGAGAAAACAAATACAGTGCCAAGGAAAAATCTACAAAGATTCACCCATACACCCAAAATTCTATTTTGCTGATTCTTTGTCTCCAAATTCTATTTTTATCAAACCAAATACTGAATAATTAATCATATCCATATAGTTGGCATCTATTCCTTCCGAAACCAAAGTTTGCCCGGACAGGCTCTCTATTTGTTTAGTCCTGTAAATCTTCATTAAAATAAGATCTGTATACGAGGTTATTCTCATAGATCTCCAGGCCTCATCATAATCATGATTTTTAGCCAGCATTAATTCTAAAGCAGAATTAGCATATTTATCGTACATAACCATCGCTTCATCAACAGTAATATCTGCAGATTCGGCATATCCTAATTCAAGCTGAATTAATCCTACAATTCCATAATTTACAATAGCTATAAATTCAGACCGAACTCCTTCATCTACCAATGAAACTCCTTTAGTCTCAATTGAGCGTATACGATTTGCTTTTATAAAAATCTGATCTGTCACAGAAGCCGGACGTAAAATACGCCATGCTGGTCCATAATCATGAAGCTTCTTGAAAAACAAATCACGACAGAGAGCTATAACATGTTCAAATTGCTGCTTAGTATCTTCCATTTCCTTATAAATAAGGTGCAAAGTTAAGAAATTATTAAGAAAAAATAAGAAGAGGATGCTCTAAATTACATTAAAGCATCCTCTTCTTTTAAATATCATTGAAAAATCTATGAACAACGTATAATCTGACCTGGTTTTAATCTAGATTTCTTTGTAAGTCCATTCATTTTACGTAACTCAGCAATAGTTACTCCTCTTTCTTTTGCAATTTTAGCAAGTGTATCTCCTCTATGAACCTTGTGATACTTAATAACATTATCATCAGCAACATTAGAAGCTGCAACAGCAGTGGCTCCCTTGCGTTCATATCTACTATTTCTGTTAAATGTATATGTATCAGCTACAATATCCTGATTTGGAAAATCAAACATAAATGCCGGATTTATAGCTATGCCCAAAAAGCGAGTTTCAAAATGAAGGTGAGAACCTGTTGAGTGTCCTGTATTACCTCCTAAGCCGATAACTTCTCCAGCTCTAACTATTTGATCCGGATCTACTATTTGTTTAGACAAGTGACCATAAATTGTTTCAAGTCCGTTAGCATGTCGTATCACAATATATTTTCCATATCCACGAGCTTCATATTTAACAATACGTACTTTCCCGTCAAACGCAGCACGAATTGTATCGCCAATTTCAACTTTTAAATCGAGTCCATTATGCATTCTTCTCCAACGAGGACCGAATGGAGATGTAATTGTTCTACTTGGAGTAGGCATGTAGAAGCCTCTTAGATCAATAGTGAACGATTCAGGTACAACTGTTTCTGATTTTTTCCCATAAGCATGCACATACTCATTATTCCAGCTTGGGTACAAGCTGTAAGCAGGATAAGTAGCTTGTTCAGCTCTTATCTGTTTTTGTAAAGCTAAGGAATCAACACTCTTTAATTTTCTGTCAATAGGAGCCTGACGCGCAATAAGATCCTGAGAAAAAGAACTCAGGCTTACCATTGCTGCGGCAGCTACTAACATTGTTTTAACGCAAATAAAATTCATTCGTACTATTTTTCGATTAAAACTCGTCGTTAGCATACAAATAATCAAATGTAGCTACTTTATACTCGAAGAGTTCATCGGGTTTAAAAAATCTGTTTAACTCTGCTTTCGCAGTTTCGGGTGAATCGGAAGCATGAATAATGTTTTCTTGAAAACTCATACTAAAATCACCTCTAATTGTTCCGGGAGCAGCCAAACGTCCATTTGTTGGTCCAGCCAACGTACGAACAACTTGAATTGCATCCACACCTTCATAGCAACATACAATAACAGGAGCAGTCATCATTGAGTCTTTCACGCGTTGAAAGAATGATTTTGTGCTAAGGTGTGAATAATGCTCACTTAGAATATCATCTGTTAAATGAATCATTTTCATTCCTGCAAGTCTCAAACCTTTCCGTTCAAAACGTTTGGTTATCTCACCAACTAGTCCTCTTTGAAGAGTACAAGGTTTTAGTATTACCAAAGTTTGTTCCATGCCGAATAATGATTTTTTATCAGTTTTACGCCCTGTTTTATTTTTAATATTCTCAAAGATAGCATTTTTCCGAGAAAAGTCAAAGAGCAATTAACTATTTTTTAGAATTAAAATGTTCGCTTTTTTAAAAATGACTCCCGCAAAGTCCCGCCTATAAGTCGTATCAATAGCATACATGTTATAAAACATACAGTAAAATAATATTCTGCATTTTAACTGTATATTAAAAACATTTTCAACTTATAGACGCCCAATTTACATTTGTTTTGCGTAAAGATTTGAGTTGTTTCCACAGCAATTCATTATCTGGACTAATGCCCAAAGGGTCATTATCAACTATTTCCTGAGCTATATTGCGCACATATTGAAGAAGTTGCCCATCACGTGCAAGATCGGCAATTTTCAGATCAAAAGCTATTCCGCTCTGTTGCGTACCTTCTAAATCACCAGGACCACGCAATTTTAAATCGGCCTCTGCTATTTCAAAGCCATCATTTGTGCGAACCATAATTTCAAGTCGTTTGCGGGTATCTTCTGATAGCTTGTAATTAGTAACCAAAATACAATAAGACTGATCGGCACCCCGACCTACTCTTCCTCGCAACTGATGTAATTGAGATAAACCAAACCTCTCTGCATTTTCAATTACCATCACAGAAGCATTAGGTACATTCACCCCAACTTCAATAACAGTAGTAGCTACCATAATCTGTGTTTCACCGCCGACAAACCTCTGCATCTCGGCATCTTTCTCTACAGCTTTCATCTTGCCATGCAATTTGCTAACTTTATACAGAGGAAAGGCTTCACAAATATGGAGATAACCTTCTTCCAGGTTCTTTAAATCTATTTTCTCGCTTTCTTTTATTAAAGGGTATACAATATAAACCTGACGGCCTTCTGCTATTTGTTTACCAATTGAAAGATATAAGCTTTCCCTTCTGTTATCAAACTGATGCATTGTTGCAATTGGCTTTCTTCCTGGAGGAAGTTCGTCAATAACAGAAACATCTAAATCTCCATAAAGAGTCATAGCAAGCGTACGAGGTATTGGAGTTGCAGTCATAACAAGTATATGAGGAGGATAAATACTTTTTTGCCATAACTTAGCACGTTGGGCTACACCAAAGCGATGTTGTTCGTCGATTACCACTAATCCTAGCTTTGAAAAAGCAACATTATCTTCTATAACAGCATGTGTACCTATCAGAATATTAATACTTCCAGTAATCAGATCGGATAATAATTTCTCTCGCTTCTTACCTTTAACAGAACCTGTTAATAACTCTACATGGATATTTAATCCAAAAAGCAATTCCTTTATTGTTTCAGTATGCTGGTTTGCAAGAATTTCCGTCGGGACCATCAGGCATGCCTGATATCCATTATCAATAGCAATAAGCATGCTCATTAATGCAACCAGCGTTTTACCACTACCCACATCTCCTTGCAAAAGTCGGTTCATTTGCTTGCCACACCCCACGTCATTACGTATCTCCTTAACAACTCTTTTCTGAGCTCCGGTTAATTCAAAAGGAAGGTTTTTTGTATAAAATTCATTGAAAGCCTTCCCTATATGCTCGAATATATAACCACGATATTTTTGTTGCCGATCCTTACTGTACCGAAGAATATTTAATTGTATATAAAACAGCTCCTCAAATTTCAAGCGCATTTGTGCTTTACGCAATAGCTCAGGATTCTTAGGAAAATGTATATTCCTCAATGCATCTGTAAGAGACATCAAATGATGCTTAGAAATAATAGCAGCAGTAAGAGTTTCAGGCAATGGCGACTGAAGTTGCAAGAATGCAGCCTCAACCAACTTCTGCATGGCAGTAGAGTTGAGAAAGCTACGCTTCATCTTCTCCGTTGTATTGTAATACGGCTGCAACCCCATTGAAGAAAGCGTAAGCTCCGAAGCATTATCTATATCGGGATGCGCAATATTAATTCGCCCCCCATAAACTGTAGGTTTACCAAAAACTATATATTCTTCGTGAGCTTTATATTTTCCTATTATGTATTTAATTCCCTGAAACCACACCAAATCGACAACGCCTGTGCTATCCGAAAAATGGGCAACCAACCTTCTTTGCCTTCCCTCTCCAAAAGTCTCAAAACTAAGTATTTGACCTTTAAGTTGGATATAAGGCATATTGCCATCTATCTCGTGCACATAGTACACTCTGCTTCTATCCACATATTTATATGGGAAATAATAAAGCAGATCATGCAAAGAATATATTTCTAATTCTTTATTAAGGATTGCCGCTTTTTGAGGTCCTACTCCAGGCAAGTATTTTATATCTCGTGTAGTTATATCAAACATTCGCTAATGCTTTAGCAATAATCATATCAAAAGGGGTAGTAATCTTTATATTCTCTCTGTTTCCTTCTACAAGTGCTACTTTTACTCCCATTGCTTCTACCACTGAGGCATCATCGGTAAACAAAGAAGAGTATTCTTGTTCATAAGCCTTTTTTAATAAAGACGTAGTAAACACTTGCGGAGTTTGAACAAGCTTATAGTTATTTCGGTCTACGGTTTCGCTCTGTTCTCCTTTTATCTTTCGTATAGTTTCTACCACATCAATTACAGGTATGGCAGCATTATTAATGTTAGCAGCATCAAAACAATGAGCAATCACCTCTTGAGAAACAAACGGGCGAACTCCATCGTGCACTCCAATTAATCCATCATCATTAGCCAAGGCTAATCCGTTTTTCACGGAATGAAAACGAGTATCACCTCCATTTGCTAATAAATAAGGTATTCTAAATTGGTATTCTGTGCATAAATCATTCCAGTAAACTTGTTGTTCCTTAGGCAAAACAAGAATAATTTTCATTTCCGGATCAAAACGATGAAAAGTTTCAATAGTCAACATTAAAACAGGTTTGCCATTGACTGGAAGAAATTGTTTCGGAACTTCACCTCCCATACGCAAGCCTTTTCCGCCTGCTACTATAATTATTTGCTTTTTCATCATTATCCTTTGCTGTAAACGTTCCTACAAATATAATATCTTTGCTTTTAAATCTAAAAGATTAAATCTAAAAAAGAGCTATTATCATATTTAGCTCGCTTTAATAACTATTTCGATTAGAATCCTTCACCAATAAATAAAATCTATTCATCAATGGCTTAAATTTATAGGCCAATAAATTTAAAAGAAAGGCCAATCATTTCTACTAGTTAGATTATGCAATTAAAGAGCGTAACTAAACCTTTCTTTTAACGTGAAAGAAAAAGCATCTACAATATCCCAGGACTTCTTAACAAAAGTTTAGAAGAAAAAGGGGAGATGGTAGACGCTTATATATTTATTTCGGGTAGAAACTTATTAGTTTCTGACAAGCATTCCTTTAGCTATTTCATTTGCTTTTTCTTTTCCTAAGAAATAATCAACGATTTCTAAAGCAAAAGCCGGAGCTGCAGCTGGCCCTTCGGCAGTAATAAACAGCCCATCTTTAACAACAGCTTTATCGCGGGTTAAAATTGCTCCTTCAAGGAATTTTTCAAATCCCGGATAGCAAGTTGCATGCTTTCCTTTGAGTAAACCTAAATTTCCATAAACCAGCGGAGCAGCACAAATAGCAGCCAATGGCTTGTTTGCCTTTGCAAAATTCAGAATCAATTCACGTAACCCCTTATGAGCATCAAGTCCCGACGCTCCTGGCATTCCACCCGGAAGAACCAACATCGCAGCATCTGTAAAACTGGCTTTTTCAAAAACCAGATCAGCTACAACAGATATTCCGTGTGCACCTGCAACAATATTGTTACCGGCAACCGAAATTGTCTTTGCACTTATTCCTGCACGACGTAAAATATCAACCACAGAGAGGGCTTCGATCTCTTCAAAACCTTCGGCCAAAAAGATATAAACTGTTCCCATAGTACAAATTATTTAAGTTTGAAATAATAAGTAATTGTTCCTGTTTGATTATTTAATCCACTTACAGTGTTAAAATGAGCTTTTTTTGCTGCTTCCTCAGCTGCTTTTCTTAGTGCTTGATTTGTGGTATTAGTCATCTTATTAATGCTAGTTCTAATTACCTGACCAGCTGGATTTACAACAATAGTAACTACAACTTTGCCTTCTTCTCTTACATTATAGCTAGGACGAGGCAAACCACCAGACCCTAAAGAACGCCCATCTAAATCAAAAGATCCGTTCCCCGAACCATTTCCTGTACCATATCCTGTACCCGAACCTGTTCCACGACCCGTTTCTGAATTTCCTCTGGAACCATCCCCCAAGCCTGTACCAGTAGTGCCAGCACCTTTACCACCTAAGGATTTTGCTCTTCCAAATGCACTTGAAGCAAGTTTATTAGCTGCTGCAGCCGAAGCTTTTTCAGCTTTTTCATTTTCATCCTCAGCCGGTAACTGTTGCACAATCTTTATCTGATCAGACTTTGCTGCATTATTTACTTTCGTAGAATTGCCAACAGGAATAGCCTCACCTTTAATAACAGGAGCTGCTCCTGGTTTTTCCTTTGAAACAACGCGCTGTTTAGGTTCACCTCCGCCTTTCCTGGCAGCTTCACCATATTTTGGTTTAGGTTCTTCAACCGACATTGGCTCTTCCAACATAGAGATTGCTGAAACCTCTACTAATTTTTCTTCTTCTTTTGGAGTGGTAACTTCACTAATCTTAAGCAAACTAAATCCAATCAAGACAACAACAAGAACAATAAAGAATGAGCGATTGTGCCTTGTAGGGGAATCAAGTCGCATTCTATAGGCTCCATATTCCTTATTTTTTCCCTGGAATATCAAGTCACACCATTCTTGTGATGTTAAATCATCCTTTGCCATTATTCCTTCATTTTAGCACGCTTTTAAATATAAAGCGTCATTATCACATTATCGCAAACAATTTTTATATTCATGAATTGCTTTTTCAAGTCCAATATAAAGAGCATCACTTATAAGTGCATGCCCAATTGACACTTCATCAATCCATGGAATATTTTTATAAAGGTAATTCAGATTAACTAAACTAAGATCATGACCGGCATTTAATCCTAATCCTAAACGACGAGCTGTTTTTGCAGCTTCAACAAAAGGAGCAATTGCAGCTTCCGGATCTTTAGGATAAAGTGTTGCATAAGGTTCTGTGTATAATTCAACCCTGTCGGCTCCAGCCTTAGCTGCATACTCCACCATTTCAACATCAGCAGCAACAAATACAGACGTACGTATTCCGGCACGAGTAAATCTGTCAAGAACTTCTGTCAGAAAAGCAAGATTGCTTTTAGTATCCCATCCGGAATTTGACGTTATCTGCGAAGGATCATCCGGCACCAAAGTCACCTGATTAGGTTTTACCTGCAACACTAATTCTATAAATTCAGGAGAAGGATAACCTTCAATATTGAATTCTGTTTTCAACAACGGACGTATTTCATACACATCAGAACGACGAATATGTCTTTCATCAGGACGAGGATGAACAGTAATGCCTTCTGCACCAAACATTTCACAATCTAACGCTACTTTAGTTACATTGGGAGTATTTCCTCCTCTTGCATTACGAAGTGTTGCCACTTTGTTGATATTTACACTCAATTTAGTCATAACTATTTTTATATTGTTAGGAATCAGCTTGTTTTTTCAAGAAATAAGAAAAAATTAGCAATCAATATTGCTATAATACAAAAAAGATTCCCCAAATTTGCATATAACGTATCGACTGCAAAAGTAACAGTATTTACTGAATACTAAATATTTTGTATCGAAAAGATTCATAAAAGCAATCACTTAAAATAAAAATAAGATGAAATTCGCTATTTTCGGAAACTGTTTTCAAGCAAAAAAATCACTACATGCGGAGAACTTATTTGCAATTCTAAAGCAACATGGTGCTGAAATTTATGTAGATTGGGAATTTTATGAATTCCTAACTAAAGATCTTAATTTCACTCCGAAGGTTAGTGGACTTATTGGTGATAATGATTTTGAGGCTGATATGGTAATCAGTATCGGAGGCGATGGAACATTCCTTAAGGCTGCAAGCCGGGTGGGCAGAAAAAACATTCCCATATTAGGAATAAATACCGGACGGTTAGGTTTCCTTGCTGATGTTTCTCCCGAAGAAATAAACGATACTTTTAATGAAATACACAATGGACGATTCAAGGTGGAAGATCGTAGTATTCTACAATTAGAAAGTGATCTGGAAGAACTTAAAGGTTATCCCTTTGCTTTGAATGAGATTGCTATTCTCAAGAGAGACAGTTCATCTATGATTGCTATCCATACAACCATTAATGGAGCATATCTTACTACTTATCAAGCCGATGGGTTGGTAATCTCTACTCCTACAGGATCAACAGCCTATTCGCTAAGCATTGGTGGACCAATAATAGTGCCTCATTCTAATACCATTGCAATAGCCCCTGTTGCACCACATAGCTTAAATGTTCGTCCTATTGTAATTCGCGATGACTGGGAAATTACTCTCGATGTTGAAAGCCGTAGTCATAATTTTCTTATAGCAATTGACGGACGAAGCGAGTCGTGTAGCGAAGGCAGTCGTCTAACTATTAGAAAGGCTGATTACACCATTAAGGTCGTGAAACGATATAATCACATATTTTTCGACACATTACGCACCAAAATGATGTGGGGCATAGATAACCGTTCAAAATAGCACTTTACATTAAATAAAAGAAGGCATCCTTTAGGGACGCCTTCTTCTAATATTTATAGAAAAGCAATACTTAGATTGCGTTCATTTCTGCTAAAACGTCGTTTGTTTTGCGAACAGCAGCTGCACTCTTTTCGAAAAGTTCTTTTTCTTCTGCATTCAATTCAATTTCAACAATCTTTTCAACACCGTTACGACCGATGATTGTAGGAACACCAATACAAATATCAGATTGACCATATTCACCTTCCAAAGCAACGCATGAAGGAATCATCTTCTTTTGGTTCTTAACAATAGATTCAACTACATAAGCTCCAGCAGCACCTGGTGCATACCAAGCAGAAGTTCCAAGAAGACCTGTCAAAGTAGCTCCACCTACCATAGTAGATTTAACAACTTCGTCAATTTGTTCTTTGCTTAAGAAGTTACTTACAGGAAGACCTTTGTATGTAGCAAAACGAGCCAAAGGAATCATTGTTGTGTCACCGTGACCACCAATTACCATACCTTCAACTTCGTTAGCATTACATCCTAAAGCTTGAGACAAGAAATATTTGAAACGTGAGCTATCCAAAGCACCACCCATACCAATAATTCTATTCTTTGGCAAGCCAAGTGATTTAAGTGAAAGATAAGTCATTGTATCCATTGGATTAGAAATAACCACAATGATTGCATCTGGAGAATATTTCAAAATGTTACCTGCAACAGACTTTACAATACCAGCATTAACACCGATAAGTTCTTCACGAGTCATACCTGGTTTACGAGGAATACCTGAAGTAATTACAACAACATCTGAATTTGCTGTTTTAGCATAATCATTTGTACAACCAACAACTGTAGTGTCGAAACCCAACAATTGAGCAGTTTGCATCATATCCATTGCTTTACCTTCAGAAACACCTTCTTTAACGTCAAGCATTACTACTTCATCTGCCACTTCATTAAATGCAAGTACGTTTGCACATGTAGCGCCTACATTACCAGCGCCAACTACGGTTACTTTTGACATAATATTTATTTTTATAACAAGTTAATAATATCTTTCTTTAAATATTCTGCAAATTTACAACCTTAATTCTTATTAAGGAAAAATTTCCATAATAATTTTAGTTAATTAGTTAGAAAGGAATCTTTGAATATAAAAACAATTAATGTTTTTGCTATTCAACATTAAAAGCATTACTTTTGCAAGCTTATTACAAAACATCATAATATTTACAACATAGGCTATTAATAATATGAATAAGAAAACAACATGGATAGTGGCTATAATCACTACCATTTTAGTAATTGCTATTGCAGGAATCACTTACTTATTCCTCTGTTCTGAAAAAGAAAAAAAAGAATTAGTTCAAAATTTTGAGTTAGACAAAAAAGATCTGGAAAATGAATATACCGGATTCGCTAAGCAATATGATGAATTAAAATTTATCACATCAAACGATTCTTTGTCTACCCTTTTAAGTGAAGAACAAGTAAAAGTACAACGTCTGCTTGAAGAACTTCGCTCAGTAAAAGCTACAAATGCATCCGAAATAAGAAGGTTGAAAAATGAATTGAATTTACTTCGTAAAGTAATGATAGGGTATGTAAACCAGATTGATTCACTCAACCGCCTAAACAAATCACTTACAGCCGAAAACCAGGAAGTTAAACAAAAATATCTGAGTGCAACAGAACAAATAAGCAGTTTATCTGAAGAAAAGAAGAACTTACATAACAAAGTAACTTTAGCTGCTCAGTTAGATGCTACAGGCATCACTCTTTTAGCAAAAGACAAAAAAGGAAAACAAGCTAAGAAAGTTAAGGATATAGTTAAATTCCAGATAGGATTTACTATCGTAAAAAATATAACTGCCGAAGCTGGAAATAAAACAATCTATATAAGAATAACTAAGCCTGATAATGACGTATTAACTAAAAATGGCGGAACGTTCTCTTATGAAAACAGAAATCTGACTTATTCTATTAAGAAGTATGTAGAATATACTGGTGAAGAACAATCTGTTACCGTATTCTGGGATGTTGAAGAATTCTTATATGCGGGTTCTTACGGTGTCGATATCTTTGCCGACGGCAATCTTATTGGTTCAAAGAGATTTACTATTGAGTAGAAAGAGCATTAAGCTTCTATAAAAAACGCTTCAATATTTTTGCCAATTCGCAGAAAGAATATATTTTTGCATCGTTGTTTATGCAATTATTTGCTATGCACATAATTTAGTGTATTGCAAATAATTGCAACTATAAACAAAAACAAAATGCTTTTTTAGTTTAATACTATTATGTTCATAATGTTTAAGATGCAATGAAAAAGTTACTCAGTTTAGTTATACTGTTAAGTATTACCTACTCATTAAGTTCGCAAGAAGTTCTAAGTTTAGATAGTTGTCGTGCATTAGCTCTTGCCAACAACAAAGACTTGCAAATTGGTAATGAAAAAATTAAAGCAGCATACTATGAGAGAAAAGCTGCATTAACAAACTATCTTCCCAATATTTCAGCAACAGGTTCTTATATGCGCAATCAAAAAAACATTGCGCTTCTTGGAGAAGATAAGTTCCTGCCAATCGGGTCATTAACCTCAAGTGGTACCTTTGGATATACTCCTGGTACCGGACAAGTACAAGAAATTAAACTTCCTTCGGGACAATGGGTACCAACTGATGCCAGTGGCACTCCTTTCGATCCTACCAAAAATCCAGAAAAAATTGTTTGGAAACAATACACAACTATTCCGAAAGAGCAATTTGAGTTCGACACCAAGAATGTTTATGCCGGAGCAATAACACTTACACAACCTATTTATATGGGTGGTAAAATCAGAGCTTATAATAAAATAACAAAATTTGCAGAAGAACTGGCTAAAACACAGCACAAGTCAGGAATGCAGGAGGTTATTTTAAACACAGATCAGGCATACTGGCAAGTGGTTTCTCTGGTGAATAAAAAGAAGTTGGCCGAAGGTTATCTGGAACTTCTTAAAAAACTGGAAAGCGATATAGACAAAATGATTGCAGAAGGTGTTGCAACAAAGGCTGACGGACTTTCTATAAAAGTAAAAGTTAACGAAGCCGAAATGACACTTACAAAAGTAGAAGACGGTTTAAGCCTATCCAGAATGTTGCTCTGTCAAATCTGTGGCATTGATTTATCAACACCAATTAAATTAGCTGACGAAACAATAAACAATCTATCAGTCAACGCAGCTGTTGGAGTTGCCGATATAGATATGGCCTACAAAAATCGTCCTGAACTGAAAAGTCTGGAATTAGCTACCAATATTTATAATCAGAAAATAAACATAACTCGCTCCGAGTTTCTTCCTTCGGTAGCATTAATAGGAAATTACATTGTAAGCAACCCTTCAATATACAATGGATTTGAAAATAAATTTGGGGGACAATGGAATGTAGGTGTTATGGTAAAAATCCCCATCTGGCATTGGAAAGAAGGTTCTTACAAAGTAAATGCAGCCAAAGCAGAAGCACGTGTAGCTCAAATTCAATTAGCAGATGCAAAAGAAAAAATCCAGTTACAAGTAAATCAGTCGGCATATAAAGTAAATGAAGCATCCAAGAAACTAGCCATGGCAGAAAAGAACATGGAAAAAGCAAATGAAAATTTACGCTATGCAACTTTAGGATTTGAGGAAGGTGTTATTCCCCCAAGTAATGTGCTCGAAGCGCACACAGCATGGTTGTCTGCTCAATCAGAAAAAATAGATGCGCAGATCGATGTTAAACTAACCGAGATATATCTACAAAAATCACTAGGAACATTATCAAAATGATATAAAAAACAAATAATATGGCACCACAAAAATCACAAAACAGTAATATGCTGCTGGCATTTATTACCCTACTTGGGGTTATTGCAATCGTTGCTTTAGTAGGTTTCTTTATGCTAAGAAAAGGCCCCGAAATTATACAAGGACAAGCTGAAGTGACCGAATATAGAGTCTCCAGTAAAGTTCCCGGCAGAATTCTGGAATTCAGAGTGAAAGAAGGTGATAAAGTTAAAGCCGGTGATACGTTGGCCATACTTGAAGCACCTGAGGTTACTGCAAAGATGATGCAGGCGCAAGCTGCTGAATCTGCTGCGCAAGCACAAAACCAGAAAGCTATCAAGGGCGCCCGTTCAGAACAAATTCAGACTGCTTATGAAATGTGGCAAAAAGCCAAAGCCGGAGTTGATATTGCCGAAAAATCTTATAAAAGAGTAAAGAACCTATTCGAGCAAGGTGTTATGTCTGCTCAAAAAATGGATGAGCTAACAGCACAACGCGATGCTGCTATAGCTACTGAAAAAGCTGCTCATGCACAATATTCAATGGCTAAAAACGGAGCGGAACGAGAAGATAAGCTTGCAGCTTCGGCTTTAGTAGATAGAGCAAAAGGGGCTGTTGCCGAAGTAGAATCATACGTAAAAGAAACAGTATTAATAGCTCCAATGGATGGTGAAATTAGTGAGATATTCCCTGAAATGGGAGAATTAGTAGGAACAGGCGCACCAATTATGAACGTAGCAAAGATGGACGACATGTGGGTTACTTTCAATGTTCGTGAAGATCTGTTGAATGGACTCAATATTGGAACTGAGTTTACTGCTATTATTCCTTCTATGAATAATAAAGAGGTAAAATTGAAAGTGAACTTCATGAAAGACTTAGGCACTTATGCTGCATGGAAAGCAACTAAAACAACCGGACAGTTTGATTTAAAAACATTTGAAGTTCGTGCACTTCCTACTGAAAAAATACAGAATCTTCGTCCAGGAATGTCTGTTATTATTAAGAAATAGATATGATGGAAACAAAACAAAAGAAATATACCAGTCTGGGACAAGTCATGATACGTGAATGTAAGCGTTTGGTGTCGCGCCCGCTTTATCTCTTTTGTATGGTCATAGCACCCATGTTCTGCTATATTTTCTTTACCACATTAATGGGATCCGGACTTCCCACAGATCTTCCTATTGGTGCTGTTGATTTAGATAACTCGTCAACCTCCCGCTCCATTCTTAGAAATCTGGATGCTTTCGAACAAACGAATATAGTTGCCAGATATGAAAGTTTTGATGATGCAAGAATAGCCATGCAGCGAGGAGATATTTACGGATTCTTTTTTATTCCTGAAGATTTAGCCTCAAAAGCAATAAGTGGTCGCCAACCCAGGATATCTTTTTATACGAACAATTCTTATCTGATTGCAGGTTCATTGCTTTTCAAAGACATGAAAATGATGTCAGAACTAGCGGGCGGCGCCTTATCGCGTGCCACACTTTATGCCAAGGGTGCTACCGAAGAACAAGCCATAGCAATATTACAGCCAATAGTAATCGACACCCATCCACTAAATAATCCATGGCTCAATTACTCTGTTTATTTGTGCAACACACTTGTTCCCGGAATATTGATGATACTCATATTTATGACGACAGTCTATTCTATTGGAGTTGAGATTAAAGACAGAACCGCCAGAGAATGGTTAAGATTAGGCAATAACTCTATCTATATATCATTAGCAGGAAAGCTGATACCGCAAACAATAGTATTCTTTGTGATGAGTATCTTTTATAACACCTACCTCTACGGATATCTACATTTTCCTTGCAATAGTGGTATTTTACCAATGATTTTTGCTTCTCTGCTTCTGGTTCTTGCATCGCAAGCCTGCGGAGTCGTAATGATCGGTACTTTCCCCACGTTAAGACTGGGACTAAGTTTTGCCTCACTCTGGGGAGTTATTTCCTTCTCTATTTCAGGATTCTCATTTCCGGTAATGGCCATGCATCCAGTACTTCAGGGCCTCTCCAATCTATTTCCATTAAGACACTATTTCTTAATTTACGTAGATCAGGCGCTTAATGGATATAGTATGGTATATTCCTGGACAAACTATATGGCATTACTGCTATTTATTATTTTGCCATTTGCTGTAATGCAAAGACTAAAGCGTGCTTTAATTTATTATAAATATATGCCATAATGAAAGAAGCAACTTTCAAAGATAAGATATCAGAAGGAATTCATGATCTTTTTTATATATGGAAAAGAGAATTCCAAACAACTTTCAGAGATCAGGGAGTTTTGATCTTTTTCATTCTTGTGCCGCTTATGTATCCATTAATATATGGATTTATATATACAAATGAAGTAGTTCGGGAAGTTCCGGTTATAGTTGTTGATGACACTCATTCTTCATTGAGCCGTGAGTTTATACGAAAAGTTGATGCTACAGCCGATGTTGAAATAAAGACTTATTGCAGCAATATGGAAGAAGCAAAACAGCTGATGAAAGAAAGGAAAGCTTATGGCTTAATATATGTTCCAAGTAATTTCAGTAAAGACATTGCACTAGGGAGACAGACTAAAGTGAGCATCTATTGTGATATGAGTGGATTACTTTACTACAAAGGCATTTTGCTTTCAGCTACAGCGGTATCCTTAGACATGAATAAGAATATCAAAATTAGTCGTGCCGGAAATACAACCAACCGCCAAGATGAAATAACAGCACATCCAATAGAATACGATAATGTAGCTTTGTTTAATCCACAAAATGGTTTTGCAGCTTTCCTTATTCCGGCCGTACTTATTTTATTGATACAGCAAACATTATTGTTAGGAATTGGACTTTCAGCTGGAACAGCACGCGAACATAACAGATTTAAGGACTTGGTGCCTATCAATCGGCACTATAACGGCACGCTAAGAATTGTTATGGGCAAAGGCTTAAGCTACTTCATGGTATATTCCATTATATCTGTTTATGTGCTTTGCGTAGTTCCACGTATTTTCAGTCTGAACCAGATTGGACATCCAGATGCTTTAATTCTGTTTATGCTACCCTATCTGGCTGCTTGCATATTCTTTGCCATGACTGCTTCCATAGCCATTCGTAACAGAGAAACCTGCATGCTTATTTTTGTATTTACGTCTGTTCCTTTATTATTCATTTCTGGTATCTCATGGCCGCGAGCAGCTATACCTCCATTCTGGAAATATGTATCTTACATATTCCCTTCTACATTTGGGATCAACGGTTTTGTAAGAATCAACAATATGGGGGCATCATTAAATGAAATATCAACAGAATATAAAGCCCTCTGGATACAGGCAGGAGTATATTTTCTTACCACTTGCTGGGTTTATCGCTGGCAGATTCTTAGAAGTCGTAAGCATGTATTAGATCGATACAGAGAAATGAAAGCCAAACAACAACTCTCATCCAGAGAAATTACAGACTAAGCTTTATTGTGCTAATACAGTAAAACAAATTATAATAGTACAGACGGGAGTAATAACACTTACTCCCGTTTTTTAATGTAACAGACTGCTGTATCAGATTTTATATATATCTTTGTCGCAAACTTTATAATAAAAAACAATGAAAGAATTTTTCCAGATTTTAAGAAGGTTTGTACCTCCTTACAAAAAGTTTTTGATATTTAATATCTTATCTAACGTCCTTTCGGCAATACTTAATATTTTTTCATTTTCTCTCATAATTCCAATTCTGCAAATCCTTTTCAAACTCAGCGATCAGGTTTATAAGTTTATTCCTTGGGATGCAGACATGAGTATGAAAAAGATTGCTTTAAATAACTTCTACTATTATGTAACTGATTTAATCAAAACATACGGACCTAGTAAGACTTTGCTTATTCTGGGACTCTTTCTGTCTATTATGACATTTATGAAAACAGGTACCTATATATTAACTTTTGCAACGATTATCCCTATCAGAACGGGAGTTGTAAGAGATATTCGTGGCCAGTTTTACAAAAAGCTGCTTAATCTGCCTCTCAGCTTCTATTCAGAAGAACGCAAAGGAGATATTATGGCAAGAATGAGCGGTGACGTGCAAGAAATAGAAACCTCCATAATGAGTAGCCTTGATATGATATTTAAGAATCCTATTCTTATTATTATGTATTTCGGAACATTACTTGCTATTAGCTGGGAACTAACCCTGTTTACAATAGCCGTTCTTCCTGGAATGGGATGGTTAATGGGAACTATAGGAAAGAAACTTAAAAAGAAGTCACTTATTGCTCAAGGCCAATGGAGCGATATGATGTCTCAGATGGAAGAAACTTTAGGTGGACTTCGTATTATTAAAGCATTCAATGCAGAGCATAAAATGGACGATCGCTTCAATCGCTGTAACAACGAATATCGCCATACAATAAGTCGCGTAAATACCCGTCAACAGATGTCGGGCCCAATGAGTGAGTTCCTGGGTACAGTTCTTATTGTAATCGTTTTGTGGTTTGGAGGAACATTGATTTTAAGAAACTCTTCAACCATTGATGCACCATCTTTTATTTTCTATCTGGTAATTCTTTATAGCCTTATTAACCCACTGAAAGATTTCTCGAAAGCAGCTTATTCTATTCCAAAGGGACTTGCTTCTATGCAACGTGTGGACAAGATTCTTCAGGCAGAAAATACAATGGAAATTTCAGAGAATCCTACTTCTATCAAAGATCTAAAAGATAAGATTGTATACAAAGATGTTTCATTCAAATATGAATCAGAAAACGTATTAAAACATATTAATCTTGTTATTCCAAAGGGAAAAACAATAGCTCTTGTAGGACAATCTGGTTCTGGAAAATCTACTCTTGTTGACCTTCTCCCTCGCTTTTACGATGTTACTGAAGGAGAAATTCTTATTGATGGTGTGAATATAAAAGATACCACGCTGTATGACTTAAGAAGCATTATGGGAAATGTAAATCAGGAAGCAATTTTGTTTAATGACACATTCTATCACAATATTGCTTTCGGAGTTGAAAATGCAACAATGGAGCAGGTTATTGAAGCCGCTAAGATTGCAAATGCTCACGAGTTTATTATGGCTAGTGAAAAAGGCTATGAAACAAATATTGGCGACCGCGGAGGTAAACTATCCGGTGGACAACGCCAGCGAATTAGTATAGCACGCGCCATTCTTAAAAATCCTCCGATCTTGATTCTGGACGAAGCTACTTCTGCGCTTGATACAGAATCTGAACGCATGGTACAAGAGGCTCTTGATAATTTGATGAAGAATCGCACAACGATTGCCATCGCTCACCGTTTATCTACCATTAAGAATGCTGACGAAATCTGTGTTCTTCATGAAGGTGAAATTGTAGAACGTGGAAAGCATGATGAGTTGATTGAACTCGATGGTTATTACAGACGCTTGTGCGATATGCAAGGATTCTGATTTAGACTATAATAGAATAATTCTTTATATAGGGGCTGTTTATAATGAACAGCCCTATTTTTTTGACTTTTTCTTCCATTCTCTACCTGAAACCATTGGCAGAAATTCGAATTTCAGAAGCCTCATTTTAATTTCTGGACTGTAACTCTATCATTTTACTCCTTTACATAAATCAAAATAATTCATCCATTAACATTATTTACACAAGTAACGTATTGTCAATTACGAAATATTCGTAGATTTGCGATACAATCGTAATAAACTTATAATCATGGATAAATTAACTAACCAGGAAGAAGAAGTAATGATCTACATTTGGGAGATAGGCCCATGCTATGTAAAAGACATTGTTACAAAGTTTCCCGAGCCATATCCTCCTTATACAACTATTGCTTCAATAGTGAAGAATCTGGAGAGGAAAGGATATCTATCCTCTAAAAGATATGGGAACACTTATGAATATACTCCTCTTATTAAAGAAACTGAATACAAAAAAACATTCATGAGCGGAGTTGTTCGCAATTACTTTGAAAACTCATACAAGGAAATGGTTTCTTTCTTTGCTCGCGAACATAAAATTTCGGCAGACGAACTGAAAGAAATCATTAATCAAATAGAGAAAGGAAAAGAATAACCACATTAATAAATTATACTATGGCAACCGAGCTCATCTATTTTTTAAAGATAAATATTGGTATAGCTTTGTTTTATGCCTTTTATCGTTTATTTTTCTATCGCGACACCTTTTTTCAGTGGCGAAGATATGCACTGCTATCATTTCTAGTTATTTCTCTCTTCTACCCTCTAATGAGTATTCAGGATTGGATAAAAGAACAAGAACCCATAAACCAGATCGCGACTATTTACGCACAAACTATTTTGCCCGATGTAGTGATTAGGCCTGACAATAGTAACAAGTGGACTGAAATAATCATTAATATAGTACCATACGTCTATTATTCAGGAGTACTATTACTATTTACGCGTATTATAGTTCAGTTAGTCAGCATTTGTATACTGGCCTTACGAAGCAAGAAAACAAAGATCAATGGAATAACAGTGAGGATACCTGTAAAAGCCTCAGCTCCTTTTTCATTTTTCCGCTGGATATTTATATCACCTGAATTACATACGGAAAAAGAGGCTAAAGAAATACTGGTACACGAAGAAACACATGTACAACAAATGCACTCCATCGATGTAATTCTCAGTGAAATTATAACCATCTTATGTTGGATAAACCCATTTGTTTGGTTACTGAAAAGAGAGATTCGAAACAATCTTGAGTACATGGCGGATGATAATGTAATTCTATCCGGACACGATACAAAGAGTTACCAGTACCATTTATTAGGATTGGCAAATCAAAAGGCTGCAGCAAATTTATATAATAGTTTTAATGTATTACCTCTTAAAAACAGAATTACCATGATGAACAAAAAAAGAACAAAGAATATCGGTAAAACAAAATACGCGATGTTCATTCCTCTAGCAGCCTCACTAATGTTGGTAAGCAACATTGAAGCTGTTGCCAGAGTAACTAGTAAATTAACAGAAGATTTGGATATTTCATTGAATAAAAATGAAACAGCTCCTGAAATTGCACCTTATACACTAGCCCCAATAACACATGAAACAGACTCTGCAAAGCCAAAGAAAAGTAATGTTTTCACAGCAGTAGAAGTCATGCCTCAATATCCTGGTGGCGACCAAGCATTATTAAAATATATTACGACTAATCTAAAGTATCCTGTTGAATCACAAATAGCAAAAGAAGAAGGAAGAGTATATGTACGTTTTACCGTAACCGAAAAGGGCAATGTTGAAGACCCAACTATTTTGCGAAGTGCATCACCTTTATTAGACAATGAAGCCAAAAGAATAATCAGTTCTATGCCAAAGTGGATTCCGGGGAAACAAAAAGGAAAAAATGTTAGCGTATATTATGTTATTCCTATTTCATTTAATCTAAATGGTTCTCCTGCAAATAAAAAAACCAAAATTACAATAATTGACAATGGAGATAAATCTGACTCTAATGACAACACATCTCAAAAAACAAATGAGTTCAATAGCACAGTTATTCCTCTTTTCATTTTGGATGGCAAGGAAATATCCGGTGATGAATTAAAGAAGATAGATCCCAATAGTTTTGAATCCATTAATGTTTTAAAAAATAAGGCTGCTACAGATATATACGGAGATAAAGGAAAAAATGGCGTAGTCTTGATAACTCGAAAAAAACAGTAAACAACACAAAAAAAATCAAGGGTTGATATTCTTTCTTATAACATACAGCATTTATTAGGATTGGCAAATCAAAAGGCTGCAGAAAATTTATATCACAGTTTTAATGTATTACCTCTAAAAACAGAATTACCACGATGAACAAAAAAAGAACAAGAAACATCGGTAAAACAAAATATGCAATATTTATTTCTCTTGCAGCCTTTCTAATGCTGGTAAGCAACTCTGAAGCCGTTGCCAAAGTAACTAGTAAATTAACAGAAAATCTTAATGTTTCATCGACTAAAAATGAATTAGTTCCTGAGATTGTACCTTATACGCCAGCCCCAATAACACATGTAACTGACTCTACAATACCTATAAAAAGCAATGTTTTCACAGCAGTAGAAGAAATGCCTAAATATCCTGGTGGAGACCAAGAATTATTTAAATATCTTGCGACTAATTTAAAGTATCCTGTTGAAGCACAAAAAAATAAAGTAGAAGGGAAAGTATACATTCGCTTTATCGTAACAGAAAATGGAGATATCGATAAAGCCACAGTCATGAGGTCATTAAATAAAGACTGTGATGAAGAAGCTCTTCGAGTTATTAAAGGTATGCCAAAATGGGAACCAGGAAAACAAAACGGAGTAAACGCATCAGTTTATTACGTTATTCCAATTCACTTCTCACTTAATAAGAACAAAACTATAACAAACGAAAAAGCTTTAGTAAAAAATGGTGCACATGAAGAACCTTATCCTTATACTACCGTACAAGAAAAACCTCGTTTTCCCGGAGGAGAATATGCTTTGATGCAGCTTATTTTTAAAAATCTAAAATATCCAATTATATCTAGGGAAAATGGAGTAAAAGGAAAAGTTTATGTTCGTTTTACTATCACAGAAGATGGTACTGTAAAGAATCCTAAAATTATACGTTCTCTTGATGATTATTGCAACCAAGAAGTTATCCGAATAATAAGAATTATGCCCAAATGGATTCCAGGCAAGCAAAATGGCGTAAATGTTCCAGTCTACATTGAGCTTCCAATAACATTCAAGATGAATTAAAAAATAAACAAAATGAAAAAGCAAAGGTTGACATTCTTTCTTATTGCATACAGCATTTTTATATTCAATGCTAATGCACAAAAGGTTTCAATACAGCAAGCTATACAACAATCTAACTATCCGTTGGCGATACAATTGATTGATAAAGAAAAGCCAACCTTTGATTTAGAGATGCAAAAGGTTACGTGCTTGAAAATGATGAATAACTTTTCGAGCGCGATACCTCTGCTGGAGAGTATATCTTCACGATATTTACCCAATGTATATTGCCTGAGAGAACTGGCCGACTGTTATCAACAAGTTGAAGATTTCAAGAAATCAGAGAATTGTCTTCAAAACGCATTAAGCCTATCTCCTGATAATTCTGTATTACTGCGGTTATTGGGACAGAACTACGAGCAGGAAGGCAAAAAAGATTCTGCTATAGTTTATTATAAAAAGACAATAGAAAAGAATCCGGCAGATTTTGTAACCGCCCAAAAGCTGGCAAAGCTATATCTGAAAAAAGATCAGCTGGAAGATGTTATAAGTTTAACGGATCAATATCTTAAACAAGATTCACTCAATGTTCAAATGATTAAGCTTAGCGGGGCTGCTTATTGTCTTTCGCACCGATATTCAAAAGCCATTGAGCAATTGCAGAAAATCGAAGCTGCAGACAGTACTTACGACACAAATTATTTCCTGGGAATGAGTCACTACGGGAATAATCATTACTTCAATGCCATTAAATACCTCAAAAAGGTATATCAAAAAGACAGTACCAGTCTCAGTAACATATACTATTTAGGGAATTCTTATGAGGAATGTTTCAATTCTCCAAAAGCGATAGAGTACTTAAACAAAGGTATTTGCATTGCACAGAAGGTAGACTCTGTTCTTTATAATTTTTACATGACTCTTTCAACAGCCTACCATACTCAGGAGAAATATAAAGAAGAGATAGCTACTTTGACAGAGGCTCACAAGCGTATGCCCACTCATTCGCTTTTACTCTACAAAATTGGCTCAATATACGACCTCGCACTGAAAGACGAGCAGAATACGAAATATTATCTGGAATTATTTATTAGTAAGATTCAGCAAGGGATAAAAGACAAATACGAGAAAACAGGGAAAGACGTCGATCAGATGTATCTCTTATCTGCAAAAAGAAGGCTGGATGAACTAAAAGAAAAGAAACTATCCCAAAAGAATAAATAAAACATCAAAGGCGATTCGCATTTAATACACTGTTGAAATATCACCTACATCCGGGTGGAGAAGTTCCTTACATCCGGGTGTACTAACCTACTACACCCGGATGGACAGACCCGCTACACCCGGATGGAGCCACTATTTCCTCAATAAATGTTAACTAAACAAAATAAAATAAATTTATAAAAGTTAGACGTGATTTTTATCCGTGAATATACGTCTAATCCGAAAAAAACACATAATATGAAAAAAAACTTATTAACTCTACTACTACTTTTATTGTGTTTCACAGCAAAGGCACAATCAGAAAAACCTGTATTCTTTACAGTAAAAGGAGTATTGCTGGATTCTATTTCAAAAGCCGGTGAACCCTACTCCACCATACGGATTTTTAAAAAGGCAGCACCAAATAAGCCAATAAAAGTCCTAACTACCGACCTTAATGGAAAATTCACACAAAAAATATCCGAAGAAGGTAGTCTGGTTATATCATTTACTTCAGTAGGTAAGAGTGTTGTATATAAAGAGTTTTCGGCACAACCTAATTCCACAACTGTAGACCTCGGCGTTATCTACACAAAGGACAATGCAAAAGAATTAAAAGGCGTTGAAGTCGTAGCACAAAAGCCTTTAGTAAAAGCAGAAATAGATAAACTTGCTTATAATATAGAAGATGACCCTGATTCAAAAACTAGCAGCACATTGGAAATGCTACGAAAAGTACCTTTGGTTACAGTAGATGGCGAGGATAAAATTCAGGTTAATGGTAGCAGTAAGTTTAAAGTATATGTAAACGGTAAGCCAAACAATATGATAAGCAATAACCCGACTGAGGTTTTAAAAAGTATGCCGGCAAGCTCTATTAAATCTATAGAAGTTATTACTAATCCGGGAGCTAAATACGATGCAGAAGGAGTAGCGGGTATATTAAATATAGTCACTTTCGGCAAAGGAATGCACGGATACACCACAACATTCAATGCAGGTGCAAGTACCACAGGAAGAAACGCCGGAATTTATTCTACTGTACAATCAGGTAAATTCACTGTTACAGGAAACTACTATTACAATTATTATAAATCTGCCGGTGACATGGATACATATAGTAAACGTGAAGATTTTACTTCCACAACAAATAAATATCTGACCAATAAATCTGTTTCCGATTATAAAGGTAATTATAATTCCGGTAATATTGAAGCCAGTTATGAAATTGATTCATTGCGTTTAATCACATTCTCCGGTAGTTTATACGGAGGAAACAGCAAAAATAAATCAACCGGATATACAGAAATGGAAAATGCTGATCTTAATTCAATGTACAGCTACAAAACTCTAAACTCCGGTAAAGACAACTATATGAGCGTTGATGCCAGTCTTGACTATCAACGGTCATTCAAGAAGAAAGACGAACTGCTTATTATATCATATAAACTTAGCGGTACTCCGCAAAAATCTGATGCATATACATATTATAAAGATATTCTAAACTACCCATCCCAGTTATTTGATATGCACACAAAAGGAGATCCCAGCACAACGGAACATACTTTCCAATGCGATTACACTTATCCTATCACCAAAGAGCAAACTCTCGAACTGGGAGGTAAATATATAATTCGTAATAGTGATAGTGATAATAAATACTATACTGCAAAACCGGGAGATACAGACTTTACATTGAATAATGATAAAAGCAGTAAATACAGTCACCTTCAGGATATTGTAGCTGCTTATGCAGGATATAGTTTGAAACATAAAAGTTTTGGATTCAAAACAGGATTGCGTTATGAGTATACAATGATGGACGTTAAATACTATAGCGCTAAAGGAGAAGACTTCAATAAGCGCTTCAGCGACTTGGTTCCATCGGCTAATATCTCATACCAGATTGCTCCTACCCAAACATTAAAGGCTTCTTATAATATGAGAATCAGCAGACCAGGTATATGGTATCTAAATCCTTTTGTTAATGATACCGATCCTAAAAATATCAGTTATGGTAATTCTAAGCTGGATAGTGAAAAAAGCCATTCATTTGGACTGAACTATAGCAGTTTCACTCAGAAGTTCAATATTAATCTTTCTTTGGGACATACATTTGTTAATAACAGCATAGAGTCTTACTCTTTCATTAAGGACGGTATTGTTAATAACACGTTTGACAATATTGGTAAATGGTCATCAACACGTTTATCATCTTATATTAACTGGAATATGACTTCTAAAACCAGAATATTCATGAATGGAAATACAAGTTATGAAGACTTTAAGAGTGATAAAATGGATCAATCTAACAATGGATTCAATTACAACATCGGCGGTGGAATACAACAAAACTTGCCATACGACCTGCGATTAAGCTTAAATGGAGGAGGCAGTGGGTCTCACATCGAGCTTCAAGGTAAAAGATCCGGATATAAATATTATGGAATAAGCCTGAATAAGTTAATGCTCAATAAGAGACTAACAATCTCAGTATATGCTCGTAATTTGTTTAACAAAAGCATTAAATTTACTACTAATACAGAAACTAAAAGCTTCCGTTATTACAGCGAGACTAATTATCCAACACGCAGTTTTGGAATTAATATCAGCTATAGAATCGGAGAACTTTCTGCAGCAGTGAAGAAAACTGCTAAATCAATTCAGAATGATGATGTTAAGGGTGGTGGTAGTAATACCGGAGGAGGAGCTCCTTCAGGAAACTAAAAACCAGGAATGTAATGAGAGTGCCTAAAAAGTCAAAATACCCCCTTGAAGAATCGGATATTTGATTTCAGTCTCCATTAGTGATACAAATAAATTGAGGGTGCCAAATACTTTTTGAACACCCTCTTTATATGCGCGGAATTATTCTTCTTTTTTCTGTATTTATAGGGGGTGAAATAAAAAAGCCCGCAGCTTATAATCAACTAATTAGCTCAAAAAGTAAAACGGATTGTCAGAAAACTTCCTTTATCGTTTCTCTCAAAAATAGAAAGTACAAGTTAAAAAGTGTTTCGTGCCTGATTTTAAGCACTATATAGAGGGATCAAAAAGAACGATATTTCGAGCATCTTTATTTAATATTACAAATAAAAACAATAAAGCGCTTTCAAGAAGGGGAAAAAGCTATTTATATAGTTAATCCATTAATGGTATCTATTTAATAAACACCCATTTATAAAGATAAGCTCATTGTGTTAAATATTAAAACTTTAATCAAGAATAGACTACATAAAATAACCAAGCAATATTATAATAAATCTCTATATTTTAGTAGCTTTTCATACTTAGAAAGAAAGGGCTGTTACGCGATGTAACAGCCCTTTCGCCTATATATGCAAACAAATTACTTATGCATTTCAACAATCTTAGTCGGAGCTAATTTCTCATTACGTATATTTACCTGGCTCACTACATTTTCTGCCAGTGCAAGAAATGCCTGTCCGGTAATTGAATCTTCATTCAGTGCAACAGGAACGCCACTATCTCCGCCTTCACAAATGCTTTGAACAATTGGAATCTGTCCAAGAAGAGGAATATTCATCTCTTCAGATAATAGCTTGGCACCTTCTTTTCCGAAAATATAATATTTATTTCCAGGTAACTCAGCAGGAGTAAACCACGACATGTTTTCTACCAATCCCAGAATAGGAACATTTACCTTATCATTGGTGAACATATCAATTCCTTTACGGGCATCAGCTAATGCTACAGCCTGAGGAGTGCTGACCACAATTGCTCCTGTTAAAGCAACTGTCTGAACAATAGTCAGATGAATATCACTAGTCCCCGGAGGAAGGTCTATAAGGAAATAATCTAGTTCGCCCCAGTTAGCATCTGCTATTAATTGTTTCAGCGCATTACTTGCCATACCTCCACGCCACACAGTAGCCTGATCGGGATTAACAAAGAAGCCGATAGATAATAGTTTTACACCATACTTTTCTACAGGTATAATAAGATCTCTTCCTTCTACTCTTTCAAGAAAAGGACGAGCATCCTCTACCTGAAACATCTTTGGCATTGAAGGACCAAATATATCGGCATCCAACAAGCCTACTTTATAACCTAGCTTTGCCAAGGCAACTGCAAGATTTGCAGATACGGTAGATTTACCTACTCCCCCTTTTCCGGAAGAAATAGCAATCACATTCTTAACATCAGGTAAAAGCTTTGCCACCTCAGGGCGAGGTTTCTGAACTGCTACCACGTTAATGTTACCTACTATTTCCACATCCTTACTCACATAAGTAAGAATTGCAGCCTCAGCAGATTTCACTAACGATTTAATAAACGGATCGGTAGGTTTCTCAAAAATCAAAGAGAAAGAAACCTTCATTCCTTCAATGCGGATATCGTCATCCACCATTCCGGAAGAAACAATGTCCTTGCCTGTTCCGGGGTAACGCACATTACTTAGCGCGTCGAGTATAAGTTTAGGATAAAGTGTCATTTTATTATTCATTTTCTAATTGTTCATCTTCAAAAGCTAACGTTGTCTTTTTACCGCTTCGTTTACTACGGTTGTAGCTACGATAGGTATCAAGTTCAATTTCTTGTTCAGGTTCTTTTAAAGCGCCTTCCTGAGGAAGGGTAAACTTAAGATATTTTATATTCAATCCTCTGTCCAGCCATTGTTGCTCATAATATGTCTGAATTCCTAGAATATCATCCACCAAACCAGAATGGTATAAATCTTCAGTAACAAACAGCACCGGGAATTTATTCTCCTGAACCATATAGTTTGTATAGGTAAACATGAAGTTACTGTCAGTCTTCAGATGGATAATTCCATCAGGAACCAGGAATTTGCGGTAACGTTCCATGAAGTAAGTTGAAGTTAATCGTTTGGTTGCCTTCTTCATTTGAGGATCAGAGAAAGTAAGCCAGATTTCGCTCACCTCACCTTCCGCGAAAAAGCGGTCGATAATCTCAATATTCGTACGCAGGAAAGCTACATTGTTCAGTCCTTCTTTCAGAGAATCGGAAGCACCACTCCACATTCGTGAACCCTTAATGTCCACGCCAATAAAGTTTTTATCAGGAAACATGCGTCCTAATCCCACTGTATATTCTCCTCGTCCACAGCCAAGCTCGAGAACAATAGGATTGTCATTCTTAAAAAAATCTTTTCCCCACTTTCCCCTCATTTCAAAAAGAACATTATCAACAATCGAATACGGATATTCGAATACGTGCGGATAGCTCCGCATATCAGCAAATTTCTGTAATTTATTTTTTCCCATTCAATCTTTTTATTTTATTTCTTCCACCCATCCGGTATAGTTATAGAACACCCGTGTGCTAAATCCCTGATGGAAACGTGCATAGTTATCTATTCCAGTACAATGACAAACGCCCAGACGCTTAGGCAACTTCCTTCCCAGATAAGTACTTATCAAATCAAGCTTTTCGTCTCCGGCATTACGTACATGAAAACCTCCGATCACTACATTCAACGTGTGTTCAGGAAATGCTTCTAATGCCGAGCGAATGATATTAGTAATACCTCTATGTGAACAAGAGCTAAGTACCGAAATAGTTTTGGCATCCGTCAGGACAATTGCCAGTTCATCTTCAAAAGTATCGGGTACAATATTACCATCTTTCACAGTAAAGAAGTGTTCAAAATGAGTATCTCCTTTCTCCGTTATTTTAATCTGAGGAAGAACAGACACTCCGGGAACTATTTCTGTTAAACTATCAACCAGCCATAACCGGCTTTCGTCTACTTGTCCGGCACTTACAAAACCATTTTCGCGGGCATCTCTATATTTCTTTTGCAAAGCTTCCTTCTTGCAAACAACCTTAGCTTGCGGATTGAGCTCAAGAAACTGCTTTACCCCTCCCGTATGATCACTATGACCATGAGACAGAACCAGATAGTCTACTTTCTTTAAATCAATGCCCATAATTTCTGCATTTCTGATAAACATATCAGAAGCTCCCGTATCAAACAGAATCACCTTATCTTCGGCAGCAATCAAAAGAGATAGTCCATGCTCTGCCTGCAATCCCCGATCATAAACAACATTATCAACAAGAGTCGTTATTTTAAAGCTCATAATAACATCCGGATTAAATTAACTCAGGCATTTGCCTTTAAAAGAAAAAGGGGTATATTATCTCATAGTTAACTGACTATTTTGATAACACACCCCTTCTATACTAATTATAACAAATATTTTGCAATATACTTCCGTCTTTCAGAACGTTACTCTTCTGGAATATTATTCCACAATAGTAATCCATCCAAATTCATCTGGTTCGTCACCGTACTGAATTGCACGAAGTTTATTATATAATTTTGTACTTATCGGACCTGGTTTGCCATCTTTTGATATTACATAAGATATTCCTTTTTCAACGTCATCAATACGTTCAATAGGACTAATTACAGCAGCTGTACCGCAAGCTCCGGCTTCTTCGAAAGTAAGAAGTTCTTCTTCGGCAACCGGACGACGTTCTACCTTCAAGCCGAAGCTTTCGGCCAATGCGATAAGGCTTCTGTTGGTTATAGAAGGAAGTACTGAAGTTGACAGTGGAGTAATATATGTATTATCTCTGATTCCGAAGAAATTGGCAGCACCACATTCATCGATATATTTCTTTTCTTTTGCATCAAGATAGAACTCAGAAGAGTAACCCATATCGTGAGCTTTCTTATTCGCTCTAAGGCTGGCTGCATAATTACCACCAATCTTAAATGTACCGGTTCCAAGCGGAGCAGCACGGTCGAATTCACGAATAATCACATAAGGATTGCATGAGAAACCACCTTTAAAGTATGGGCCTACAGGAGTAACAAAAACAATAAATGTATATTCGCTGGCTGGATGAACACCTACCTGAGCACTTGTACCAAATAGAACCGGACGAATATAGAGTGATGCACCACTTTCATAAGGAGGAACAAAACGTTCGTTTAGTTTAACGGCCTTCAAGATTGCTTCTTTGAATTTATCAACCGGAAGCTTAGCCATCAAAATACCATCACAAGAAGATTGCAGGCGCTTAGCATTCTCTTCCAGACGGAAAATACGAATCTTACCATCTTTCCCTTTAAAAGCTTTCAAGCCTTCAAAAGCTTCCTGCCCGTAGTGTAAACATGTAGCGGCCATGTGAAGATTTACATATTCACTGCTGCTAACTTCAAGTTCTCCCCACTCACCGTTACGGTAATTATACCGAACGTTGTAATCTGTTGGAATATAACCAAACGACAGATTAGACCAATCTATTTGTTCCATTATTATATGATGTTTTTGTAAGTTTTCTATATGAGTAGCAAAAGTAACTTTTAAATTTCAAATTTCCACTTAATAGATTAAGAAAATTATGAAAGAGGAATCTTTTAAATGGGCTTATTGTAAATCAGTTACCTTCACCTTCCATTATCTTTTTTATTTCTTCATCGGCTTTGTAAAGCTTTTCCTTACAAAAGCTGACTAATTTCTGAGCTTCCTTAAGCTTCTGGCTCAGCTGGTCGATATCCAGTTCATCTTTCTCCACAGCCGATACTATTTCTTCCAGTTTAGCCATAGCCTCAGCATAAGATTCTTTTTTTTCTGCCATATACTGTTGTCTATTAATTATTTAACTTCACTTATCACTTCACCCTTTGCCAGGCGTGTTGTAATTACATCTCCCGCTTTCAGCTGCTTGCTATCCGTCACTGCTTTTCCATCTTTGAGGGTTATACTGAATCCTCTTTTCAATAAACGCTCTGGAGAAGCATCGTTTACCCGTTGTTCCAGCAACATCAGCCGATGCTGTTTGCTCGTCAAGCTGCGGATTATTCCCACATTTATTTTCTGGATCAGTTGTTCTAACAAGTAGCCTTCACGAATTGTTCGGTTTTTAATAACCAAAGGTAAACGATTCGTAAGTTCTGCTAGTCGCGAGTATTCTTTATCCATACGAACAGATACTGAAGATATCAGTGTTTGAGCCAACTCTTCCAGTGACTCTGCCGCATCGTGCATGTGAGTTATTAGGAATTGAGCTGCAGCTGTTGGTGTTTTTACCCGGGTGTGAGCCACAGAGTCCAGCACTGTATCATCTCGTTCGTGCCCTATTCCGGTAATTATCGGTAAAGGAAACTGTGCACAGTTGGCAGCCAGCAGGTAAGTATCAAAGCCAGAAAGATCGGATGTTGCACCTCCTCCGCGAATAATTACCACGACATCGAAATCATCCCGATGGTCATTTACCGCATTCAGTGCATTGATAACCGATTCCTCTACCTGATTGCCCTGCATCAATGCAGGAAAAAGACGTGGGTAGAACACAAATCCATAAGGATTCTCTTCCAGCTGCCGACAGAAATCTCCGTAACCGGCAGCAGACGAAGAAGATATTACCGCTATACGCTGAGCCAGCATAGGCATCTCAAGCTCTTTATTGAGAGTAAGTACCCCTTCTTCTTCCAGCTGTTTCAGAATTTCACGCCGTCTGCGTGCCATATCTCCCAACGTATAAGTAGGGTCTATATCAACAACCGTAAGACTGAAGCCGTAAAGTTCATGAAACTCCACAGTGACTTCCACCATCACCTTTATTCCCGATACAAACGCCTGACCGGTGCTCTCCTCAAAGTAAGGTTTCAGCATACGGTACACGTTGGCCCAGATAGTTCCTCTTGCTTTTGCAATCAGATTATTGCTACGAGCATCTTTCTGGATAAATTCCAGATAACAATGTCCTGTGGCATTTGAACGCACATCGCTTAGTTCTGCCTGAATCCAGTAGGTATCAGGAAGTGATTCATTCAACGCCTGTCTAACCAAAGCATTGAGTTCGTAAAGTGATAATGGTTCTTTTTCCATGAATGGGGTTTCTATTTTGTTGCTATTTCCGGATGAGCAGTAAGGTAGGCTTTATATATATCGGGCACACCATAACCATAAATATTATCAGGAAAAGCATAATGATTGCATGATTTACGTACAAGCTCAATCACCTCTTTCGCCGTAAGCTGAGGACAAGCCTGCCACAAACAAGTAACCAGTCCGCAAAATGTTGGTGTAGAGAAAGAAGTTCCGTTTGCATGTCCCACTTCTCCGTTTGTATTCAGCAGAATTGTTCTTTCGCCAATAGCAGAAACATCCGGTTTAACGCGGTTGTCGGTAGTATTACCAACCGAAGAAAAAGGTGCCAGATTCAGGGTTGAATCTACTGCTGCAACAGTTATTACATTGAATGCATCGGCAGGAGGAGTAATCTTTTTCCATGATCCACGACCTTCGTTTCCGGCGCTGCACACTAAAACCATACCTTTATCGGCAGCCATTCCGGCAGAACGTGAAATCATTGCTTTCTTTCCGTTAAGGTCCTGATAAGTATAATTTTTAGAGGAATCGTCGAAAGTGCGATAACCAAGCGAAGTGTTTACCACATCCACTCCCACACTATCGGCAAATTCAATGGCAGCCGCCCAGTAATCCTGTTCCACTAAGTTTTCAGAGCTGGTATCTTCTGAGCGAAGCAACCAATAAGAAGCCTCGGGAGCTGTACCTACAATAGAATAAGGCTCATTGGATGCCATGCATGAAAGCACCTTCATTCCATGATTGTTTTCCTCATAAATATCTGAATTAGGTTTCACAAAATCTCGTGTTCCTAATAACTTCAACGATTTAAAAGCTGTTAGTTTATTTGCATTCTTAAACCCACCATCGATAATGGCCACCGTCATTCCTTGTCCGCGGAAACCAGCCTCATGCAATTTCTGTCCATTATGAACTTCAATCTGATGGAAAGCTTTTCCGTAGTAGTTCTCTGTTTTTTCCAGATTATTAGTCACTTCATCTTTCTGTTTAGCGTCGGAAGACTGAGTTTGTTCTTCACCCATCCAAACCAGTTCGGTATTGGCTACGAAAGGAAGCTTTGCAATTTTATTCACCAATAATGAATCTGCACAACTCACCGCCACCGTGTTGTTCCATTTACTTGTTACAAGCACCTTTGCACCAGTGGCACGAATAGCTTTAATGTATTTACCGGGAATAGGAAGGTCGGTAGAATCAACAACCAGTTTTTGTTTGGCACGACGAAGCAATGCCTTTTCAGACAGGAATTGCTGAGGTTTATCAAGTGAATATTCAGTATTATTTTTGTCAGTCAGACTGATTCGAAACTTATACGTAACTTTCGCCTGAGCTACGGCCACCAGTAAAAGGGCAATAGCAATCAAACTTACTTTTTTCATATTCTTATGTGTTTTATCATTTAATATAGTTATACATGCAAATATATGTATTGATGGCAGGAAATAAAAAGGATTATGGAATTAAATTTAAAATAACCGGTGAGAAATTAATAAATCCTTGTACAAAAGATTGCATTCTTTTGTACAAAAGAATTAATTGTTCTGTACAGAAGATTGTATTCTTTTGTACAAGGGCATAAAAAAAAGAGCCGAAGCTCTTCTTTTCTATCTATTAGTTTTTCTATTCTTTGGTTATAAGTACCGTGGCATAAGCCGAAATTCCTTCTTCCCTACCTGTAAAACCCAGTTTTTCGGTAGTTGTTGCTTTAATGGAAATATCGTCCTCGTCTACATTCATTACAGCAGCCATTGCTTTTTTCATGGCCGGAATGTGAGGATTCAGTTTGGGGCGTTCGGCACAAACCGTAGCATCTATATTTCCCAACTCAAAACCTTTGGAACGAATTAGTTCCATTGTTCTGGCAAGGAGTATTTTACTATCAATATTCTTATACTCTCCGGCAGTGTCTGGAAAATGAAATCCGATATCCCGCATATTTGCCGCACCCAATAATGCATCACACACTGCATGAAGCAATACATCTGCATCCGAATGTCCTAACAATCCATTTTCGTGCTCCAGCTTTATTCCGCCGAGCCACAATTCACGCTCGGAAACAAGTGCGTGAACGTCAAATCCAAAACCAACTCTTATTTTCATTTTTTACCTAAAATATCTTTTATACCATCCATATCAAAAGAAAGAGAGAATCGTAATGTCTGATCCAACGGGTTGCTTTGCGCGGTTGATATCAGGTAAGCGGCATCCAGTGAGAATACATTCATTTTAAAACCCGCTCCTACTGAGAAATATTTCCTGTTTCCTTTGTTCTGGTTCTCATAATGATAACCACCTCTTACCGAGAATTGCTGGTGATAGGTGTATTCGGCACCAACCGACCATTGTACTTCCTGCATCTCTTCTTTAAAACCACCCGGTGCATCACCAAAGGATTTAAATATTCCTGCAATAGGAGACATATCGCGGTAATCTCTTTGCAGTCTGTCCTGATAATCTGTATCAGTCTCACCATCTTTTTGCAAAGGACGGGTAGGAACCAGCAATTTATTGGCATCTGCACTGATAGCAAAGGTGTTATACTCGTCAATTGGCATTAACAGAGAACCTCCCAGACGGAGATTCGTAGGAATAAACTCGCTGGTATTGCCACTATCATAGGATATCTTACTACCTATATTGGATATATTCATACCAAAAGCAAGGTTGCACTCACGCTGCCCCATCATAACATAACGATTGTAATACATAGCCACATCTGCAGCAAAGGCAGAGCCCGGATTAACATCTTCATCCTGTCTGTAAGCCAAATCCGAATAAATAAAACGTAAGGCCACAGCTGCCGATAAATTCTCGGAAAGCATACGCGAATATCCTACATCAAAAGACATCTCATACGGATTGATAGTATACCCGATATCCTGTGCAGAACTTTGTCCCACTGTAACTTCTCCCAGAGAAAAGTATCTTAAAGAAGCACTCAGCGCCTGATAGTCACCGATACGGTAATAACCTGCCACATAAGCCAGATCAATATCATTCACCAACTGACGAAGCCACGGGGTATAGGAAAGAGAAACTCCAGCACGGCTCACGGTAAACGGGTACTTCGCCGGGTTCCAGAATTGAGAGTTCACATCCGGATCGGTGGCAGCACCAACATCACCCATCGCACCACCTCTTGAATCGGGAGCAATGGAAAGCGAAGTTACACCTGTATTTACAGGGTTGAACTGACTCTTTACATCTTGCGCCTGCAAATAGTTATTTGCAAAGAGGATAAGGATTAAAAGGATATATACTTTTAGTTCTTTCATACTTTCTTTTTAAACATCTGTTTATATAAAACTTTTTATCGGGGTTATTATTGTGCCAGAATGACTATTTTTCCTGCACGCGTACTCTCTTTACTTCCGCCCGATGTAATGGAAGCACGGAACAAATAAACTCCCGAAGCAAGCCGCTGACCACCATTGCTTGTTAAATTCCAATCTACGTAATAATAGCTATTGGCACTTATGCCCGATTCAGTATGCGTCCACAATACTCTTCCGGAGAAATCGTATACAGAGAGTGTTACATCCAGAGTAGTTTCCGGTCGATCGTGGCTAAGTACAAAAGTTGTATTGTCTCTGGCCGGACTCTTTGTGCAATACACATCAAACAATCCTGGCTTCAGTCCGTTAACAACCTCAAACTCCAGGGAAGTTGAGGAAGAGTTGTTCATAATATCCCATGCACGGAAGAACAGCTTGTGCTTTCCTTCGGTCAAAGCAGGCAGACTGTATCGTACTATTCCTTTTGTATAATCTCCAAAATAAGATTCATAATAGTTATTCAGCACATAAGAATACACAGGCGAATTATCAATAATTGCCACAATATCATGTCCTATGCCATTTCCAACCGTATTTACCCCATCACTATCTTCGAGGTCTGCAACAAGATAAGGAGTTTCGTTTGTTTTTCCTCCATAAACAAATTCAGGAGTATTGAGGTAGAGGTTTATTTTCGGACCAAGCGTGTCGGTATCTGCCGTTCCCTGTTCCGTTCCTCCTATCACGAAATTATTGTAAGCCCCCTGAGCTTCTCTGCCGGTTGCAGATTCTGCAGCATAGAAATTAAGCATTCCTTGTTCGTTGGAATAATTAATATCTTTTGGAACCGGGAAAGTAAAAGAGAAATTTCCCGACCGGATGGAATCGCTGCCTGAGAATAGTTTCTTTTCTCTTTGAGAGAAAGTGAAACCTCCCGACTCGGATGTTCCGTCATTATTCAAAGTAGTAACTGTTTCTTTGTTATCAAAAACTGTTGGATAAATCTTTCCATTAAAATCGGTCAGGGTATTCCCGTCGGTATCGGTAACTCTTCCCTGAACCTGAACTTTTCCTCCGGCTTTTATAATGAGATCGGAAGCCGAAGCATCTTCACCTTTAAACTTATCAACCACAACTTTATAATCCGGATAGGCAAGCATTAATGCGGGATCGCCAATCAAAGAAAACTTCAGTTTATTCAGGTCCCCACTCAAATTAGGATCGCATTTAGACAAACGCATAATATCTCCCAATCGTAATCGGTTGCCATCTTGTTTGCTGAACACGTATTTACAAAACACTTTATTCAAATTGGAATTGTTTTGTGCATATACCACTCTGGAAGTAGTAAACAAAGCAATTGCTCCTCCCTTATTATTCAGAAAAGCAAGTTCACCGGCAGAAGTTGATACATCATCATATCTGCAAAAGTCGCAAGTAGCAGTAACCCAAAGCGGTAATCTGGAAGAGCTTAATGCAGTTATATCCGAAGAAACAAGGATATTCTCTGCCGACCAGCCATTAGGACCTCCGTGTCCTGTGTAGTTTACCATAAACATGCCCTCCTTGAAAAGTTCAAGTAAACGTTTGGTTGCCTGTTTATAGGTATGTCCGGTAGCTGTTGTTTCCCACTTATAAGCATCTCCATAAATACGATTCACCAAAAAATCAGGGTAGTTAGTCTCCACTTTAGTAGCCAGTTCTTCAGCCTGAGTCATGTGCAAATTATTATCTCCATCATCCGCCACAAAGCAGATTGAATTTTTCCAGGCAGCAAGCTCCTTATTTTGCATATAAGCTATGGTTTTATCAACCATCTGTTTCGCTTCTGTAGCTGTACGAACCGGGAACCGTCCAACTCCAATATCCATGCCATCATATTCCAGACTTGCTCCGTCTTCATCATCCAGTAACCCCAAATAGTCATCCGTTACATAAGAGTAAGTCTCCCACGTAGAGTTATTTGATTGATATCCCAATAGAAAATCATCTGGCGAATATCCTTGCCAGGAAGAGGTTATCATTCTGTTATCCCAGGCGCAATCACCAAAAAGCAATAGATATTTAGGTAGTTTTCTATCGGCTGTATTCTCAGTTCCTGAAACAACGGCACGATCATAAAACATCTTCATAAACCAACGGTAAGCGGTAGCATCAGGAGTACCGGAAGAGAATTCATTATACACCTGATCGGCCGTAAAAACATAAACCGTCATTCCATCTTTAGTGCGGTGAGCTTCGGCCAAGCGTTCTGCTTCAGATAGGAAATCACCATTGGAGGGCACGATAATCACCATATCGCACTGTTCCAATGAATGCAGATTCTGATTACTTACATTACCTGCAATCTCAACTTTCTTAAAATTAGCTCCGTTAACATCTACCGCAACAAATTCTCGCAAAGATGGGTTATCAACAGTGAAAGAATATTTGCCATCGGTCAATGTACCGTTCATTTGTCGATAATTGCCCGGAGTAGTAACATCCCAAACCTTCATATTGCTGTTAGCTCCGGCAATTACATAGTTGGTAACATTGCTCACGGATGATAAATCACGGAAAGCTGTATACGAATCATACAATGCAAGCTTTCTTTTGTAATTCAGTTGGATATAGTTAAGCCTGCCCGAGGATCCTGCTCCACGGGTATGTGTAAGAGTCACGGTAGTATTCTCACTTTTATTGCCATCCCAGAGAACTGTTCCACTTCCCGGTTGTGCTTTACAATACGAATCACTTATAGGAGCTGAAGCAATAGAGAATTGTCCGTAGTTTGTTCCGTCTATCTGAACTCCAACAGTTGTATAAACGTCAGATTTAGCAGCAAAAGCTACAGTGCAATATGCTTTATCGTTTGTTATGCCCGGCAAGGTGAAGGAATAATTCTTCGTATTTCCGGAGACAAAATCGTAACTATCATATAACTCTCTTCCAGAAGCAGTCCAGTTATAAGCATCCTTTTCATAAAGAGCATAATCATCAAAGGTAGTCACGTTTTTTGCATTTCCCGAAGTCAGCGATTCTTCTGTAGGAAAAGTTAAAGGAGTACCATCTCCTTCAGTCAGGAAGTAATATCCATAACTGGAATAGCAATTATTGGTATGCGAGAACCCCGTAACTCCAGAGTTCTCATCCCAACGAACTACGCCATTGGCATAAAAAAGGACATAACCATTGCCCCGCCATAAGGGGATTTCTGGTAAATCATCTATCTTTGATTTCTTAAAACTTTCAGGAAGAATGCGACCACCATAACCATACAACCGCACTTTTGCAGGATTTGTAAATCCCATCTGCTGAAGTTCTTCGGCAGTTATTTTGTATACGCCAGATTCGCCAACTCGTATCTTCACCCACTTACCGGTAGACAATATGGAACTAGCAGCAAAAGGATGAGTATTCACTCCGGAACTTGCCCGTTTCTGCTTAGCAATAGATTTATCCAGCGATAGTTTGAAAGAATTTATGCGTTGATATTCACCGTTGCGATAGACAAGAGGTACAAAAGATACTTCAAGGATTCCTTTTCTGGCAGAAACAAATATGCGAGTATCAGCTTGTGGATATGTAGTAAGAGGTTCTCCTACCGCTGTTAAAAATGAAATATTGCTTTTTGATAACGCCTGGAACTCCGGATATTCAATCTTTACGCTGTATGTGTAATTATTATAATCCGGACCGAGGTCTATATTTTGAATATAGCGGGGTAGTTTACTATTTGCTACATAATGTGCATCTGCAAATAAAGGCTGATCCGAAACAAAAGAATCCTGCCACTTCAACGAAGTAAAGTTCTGCGCTGAAATAGACAAGGAAAATAGAGAAAGAAGAAGTAAGAAAATATAGTTTCGGCTACACATATACCCTCCTTGCTTTTAAAAAAGCAAATAACTTATCGAATATAAAAATCGAGCAGCTTCTCTTCTTCCAGATAACCTTCCAGATGTTGGCCTATTGCAACCGGTCCTACTCCAACAGGAGTTCCGGTGTATATTAAATCTCCTATTTTCAGCGTAAAGAAACGACTGACATAAGCAATTATCTCATCTACTTTAAACAACATGTCGGCAGTATTTCCTTTCTGTACCTGCTTGCCATCAATATCCAAATGAAAATTCAGGTTTTGAATATCCTTAAACTTATCAACAGGAACAAATTCGCCAATTGCAGCAGAATCATCAAATCCTTTACATATCTCCCAGGGATTACCCGCTTCACGGATTTTTCGTTGCAGGTCTCGGGCTGTAAAGTCAATACCAACAGTCACCTCGTCATAATAACGATGTGCAAAACGTTCAGCTATATTTTTCCCCAATCTACCTATTTTCACTACTAACTCTGTTTCATAGTGAACTTCGCTAGAGAAATCAGGAATAAAGAACGGCTTTCCATTTTTAAGTAAAGCAGAATCTGGTTTCATAAAGATAACCGGCTCTTTTGGTAATACTAACGTGGGATGTAGTTCTTTATTGTGCTCGGCGTAGTTCATTCCTACGGCTATAATCTTCATTACTTTATCTGATTAAAATTTAAACGATTGAACATTACAGCTAAATGAGCATACAAAGAAGTATTCTGAACCACAATATTCTCGGGTACCCGAATACGTAAAGGGGTAAAGTTCCATACAGCCTTTACACCTCCTTCAATCATTTTATCAGTAATATTCTGAGCTATTTCAATAGGGACAGTCAATACTCCAATATTCACATGATATTCAAGCATCTTTGCCTCAAATTCATCCGAATGAAAGATTGGAATACCGTTTATAAATGTGCCTACAAGTTCAGGGTTCACATCAAAGCCTGCAACTATTTCCAGGCCAAAGTGATTCAAACCGGAGTCACGAAGAAGAGCTTCTCCCAGGCTACCTACACCAAACAAGAAAGCTTTATGCATATTAGTAAAGCCGAGGAAGTCTTCCAGAACAGCAATTAGATCATCTATATCATAACCTACCCTTGTTCGCCCTGATATGTTTACATAAGACAGGTCTTTTGCTATCTGCGAAGCATCAATATTTATCTCTTTAGAAATCTGCGTAGAAGAGACAAAATGTTCTCCTTTATTTTTAAGCAGTTTCGCATTTGATAAATACCAGGGAAGTCTGCGCAAAGAAGGTTCCGGTACTTTTATTACATTTTGCTCATTATCACTCATAAAACCCCATTTTATTAAATTGGTATTTGCAAAAATACACTATTTTTTCCAAACAATCGAGCATAAAGAAAAAGATTATTTTGTACATATCTATAAGTTTGCTACATTTGGATATAAATAAAATAAGAAAGTATGAAAAAGCCTGACTGGAAAGAGAGATTGAATGTGGTATATTCAACCAACCCCGATTTCAATTATGATATAGAAGAAGATGCAGAACAGACAACTTTGGAGCCAGCAAAACAGAATCTTCGGGTAGCTATTGACAAGAAAAACAGAGGAGGAAAGGTTGTAACACTCATAACCGGATTTGTAGGAACAGAAGAAGATTTAAAAACTCTTGGAAAGCTATTGAAAACAAAATGTGGAGTTGGCGGAGCTGCCAAAGATAAAGAAATTATTATTCAAGGTGATTTCAAGCTCAAAATTGTTGAGCTACTTAAGAAGGAAGGATATGTAAAGACCAAATCCGTTGGAGGATAGTTTATTTTAAAAACAGATGCCGTAGTAGTGCAAAAAGAAGACTAACGATAAACCTATTGGAAGATAGTTTATTTAAAAAAGAGTTTGTATTTCAATGGTCCAAATATGGGTAATATATTCTCATTATAGAATAGTTAATTAGAGAAGAGCACATAAAGGAAATTTAAAAAGGGTGGTTAAACAGATTGTTCAACCACCCTTTTAATATCTTTAAAAAGACCTTTATTAGTCAGCGTTCAAAGTAAAACGTTTGAAGTTAACTACAGTTAAGTCTTTGTTAATGTTCTTCAAAAACTGAGCAACACTAATCTTAGGATCTTTCACATATTCTTGTTCCAACAAGCAAACTTCTTTGTAGAACTTAGCGATACGACCTTGAGCGATACGTTCGATTAAGTTCTCTGGTTTACCTTCCTGGCGAGCTTTGTCAGCTGCGATTTCTTTTTCACGAGCTAATACATCTGCTGGAACACCTTCCTCATTAACAGCGATAGGGTTCATTGCAGCAATCTGCATAGCAACTTCGTGAGAAACCTGAGCATCAACACCTGCAATATTGAAAGAAACTGCAGTAGCCAAACGATTTCCTGGGTGGATATAAATAGCAGTAGAAAGACCTTCTACAACTCCGTATCCATCAAGTTCCATCTTTTCGCCAGTGATACCACTTCTATCAATAACAGCATCAGCAATTGTTCCTTTACCCATTGGAAGAGCTTTCACATCTTCAATAGTAGCACATTTGTTTGCGATAGCAAGATCAAGAATTTCGTTAGTCAAAGCAACGAAGTCTGCATTCTTAGCAACGAAGTCAGTTTCACATTTCAATGCGATAACTGCAGCAAATTCGCCAGTTGACTTAGCAATAACACAACCTTCTGAAGCTTCACGATCAGAACGTTTTGCAGCTACTGCTTGTCCTTTTTTACGAATTATTTCAATTGCTTTATCAAAATCGCCTTCAGCTTCAGTCAAAGCATTCTTGCAATCCATCATACCGGCACCTGTCATTTTGCGCAAGTGGGTAATATCTGCCATTGTTACAGCCATAGTCTTTATATTTATTTAATTGATATAGTTATTAAGCTTCTTCATCATCTTTCAAGAAAGCAGCAGCTTTTGCAGCGTTGATTGCTTCCTCGTCGTTTTTGTCAAGTCTGGCTTTAGCTGCAGACTTCCTCTTACCTTTGTTAGCAGGAGCTTCTCCGGCAGCTTCCATATCAATTTTTTCAGCTTTTCTTTCTTCCAGACCTTCGCTCATAGCTGTACAACAAGCTTCAAGAATTACTTCAATAGATTTTGTAGCGTCATCATTTGCAGGGATAACGAAATCGATATTTGAAGGATCAGAGTTTGTATCAACGATAGCAAATACTGGAATACCTAAACGGTTAGCTTCACGAACTGCGATGTTTTCTTTCATTACGTCGATAACGAACAAAGCAGAAGGAAGACGAGTTAAGTCGGCGATAGAACCTAAGTTCTTGTCTAACTTAGCACGTTGACGAGAAATTTGAAGAACTTCTCTTTTAGAAAGATTAGAATAAGTACCATCGTTAGTCAACTTATCGATAGTAGCCATTTTCTTAACAGCCTTACGGATAGTTGGGAAGTTAGTCAACATACCACCTGGCCAGCGCTCGATTACATAAGGCATATTAACAGAAGCTGCTTTGTCAGCAACTACTTGTTTTGCTTGTTTTTTAGTAGCAACAAAAAGGACTTTCTTTCCTGATTTTGCAATTTGTTTTAAAGCTTCAGCAGCTTCTTCTACTTTTGCAACTGTTTTGTGGAGGTCAATGATGTGGATACCATTGCGTTCCATGAAAATATAAGGAGCCATTGCAGGGTTCCACTTTCTTCTTAAGTGTCCGAAGTGGCAACCGGCTTCCAATAAATTATCAAAATTTGTTCTTGACATTTTTTTAATCTTTTAATCGTTTACTTTCTTTTTTGTTTTATAACCAACTCTCGGGTAGCCTACATAAGAGTCCCGATAGTTTAGATACTAAACGTAGCTTACTCCAGAGATTTCTCCAGCAAGTATTAACGTTTACTGAACTGGAATCTTCTACGAGCTTTTGGTTGACCCGGTTTCTTACGTTCAACAGAACGTGGATCACGTGTCATGAAGCCTTCTGAACGAAGAGCTTTTTTATCTTCTGCGCTGATTTTCACAAGAGCACGAGCAATTGCCAAACGCAAAGCTTGTGATTGTCCTGTGAAACCGCCACCGATCAAATTAACTTTGATGTCATACTTCTCAGCTACACCTAATTTGTTCAATGGTTGTTTTACAACGTATTGAAGAATAGTTGATGGAAAGTACGTTGCAAGGTCTCTCTTGTTAATAGTAATCTTTCCTGTACCTTCGCTTACGAATACGCGAGCAATAGCGCGCTTACGTCTGCCTAATGCATTTACTACTTCCATTATTTATTATTTAAGTAAGTTAATATCAATTGACTTAGGGTTTTGAGCAGCTTGTTTATGTTCGCTTCCAGCGTAAACATACATGTTGCCTAATAGTTGTGCACCTAATTTGTTTTTAGGAAGCATACCCTTTACTACTTTTCTCAATAACTTGTCGTCACCGTTAGGTCTTGCTTGCAAACGAGCTGGAGTAATAGCTCTTTGACCACCAGGATAGCCAGTATATGACAAATAGATTCTGTCATTCCATTTGTTACCTGTCAACTTCACCTTATCGGCATTGATAATAATTACGTTGTCACCACAGTCTACATGAGGAGTAAAGTTTGGTTTGTACTTTCCTCTCAACAGCTTGGCAACTTTTGCACCTAAGCGTCCCAAAACCTGATCTGTAGCATCAACTACGACCCATTCTTTTGTTGAGGTTGCTTTGTTTGCAGAAATGGTCTTATAACTTAAAGTATCCACTGCTTAATTGTTTTTAAATTGTTAACTACTAATAAACATAAATATCCATACTGATTACGGTTCCCCGGACAAAGGAACCTAATTAGCTATGAATTAATCTTTTATCCTTTTAGATAATAATCGGCTTGCAAAAGTACTGCTTTTCTTTTAATTGGCAAACTATTTAAGTTATTTTTTCTCTTTGCAAGACCTTAAATAAGAACATTATACGTTTTATCGACCACATTAAAAATTAATAAAATTGAGATCGACAGTTCTAAAAAAGAAAGATGACACAACTTGTGGCTGTGTCATCTTTTATATAAAGAACAAAAAAGTTTAAATTAAAACTCGCAGTTACGAGGTGTTCTAGGGAAAGGAATCACATCACGAATATTGGTCATACCTGTTACAAAAAGCAATAAACGTTCAAAACCTAATCCAAATCCAGAGTGAGGTGCTGTACCAAAACGACGGGTATCCAGATACCACCAGATATCTTTGGTTGGCACGCCCATTTCCGCTGCTCTACTAGATAATTTATCAAAGTCCTCCTCACGTTGAGAACCGCCAATAATTTCTCCGATTTTTGGGAAAAGAACATCCATTGCACGAACAGTCTTTCCATCTTCATTCTGCTTCATATAGAAAGATTTGATTTCTTTCGGATAATCAGTAAGAATTACAGGACGCTTAAAATGATCTTCCACCAAATAGCGTTCGTGTTCAGAAGCTAGGTCAGCTCCCCAGAATATAGGGAATTCAAATTTGTGTCCTTTAGCCACAGCTTCTTCAAGAATCTTCACACCTTCCGTATAAGGCAGGCGAACAAATTCATCATCAAGCACTGACTGCAAACGAGCAATAAGTTCTTTGTCAAACATATTATTCAGGAACTGAATATCTTCCATACAGTTATCCAAGGCCCATTTTACACAAAATTTGATAAAATCTTCTGCCAACTGCATATTATCTTCAATCTCGTTGAATGCAACCTCCGGCTCAATCATCCAGAACTCAGCCAAGTGGCGTGGAGTATTTGAGTTTTCGGCACGAAAAGTTGGACCAAAAGTATAGATAGATCCCATTGACATTGCAGCAAGCTCACCTTCCAGCTGTCCTGAAACAGTCAGACTGGCTTGTTTGCCAAAGAAGTCATTATCATAATTAATAGAACCATCTTCATCTTTCTTCAAATCATAAAGATTCATGGTAGTTACCTGGAACATTTGTCCTGCACCTTCACAATCTGAAGCTGTAATGATAGGGGTATGAAAATAGAAGAATCCACGTTCATGGAAAAATTGATGTATGGCAATAGCCATATTATGACGAATACGGAATACAGCACCAAAAGTATTGGTACGAGGACGAAGGTGAGCTATTTCACGAAGAAACTCCATAGAATGGCCTTTCTTCTGCAAAGGATAAGTATTAGGATCAGCTGTACCTAATATTTCTATTTCAGTAGCATGAAGTTCTGCTTTCTGTCCTTGTCCAAGCGATTCTACCAATTCGCCATTTACACTAATACATGCTCCAGTAGTTATTGGTTTCAAGTATTCTTCTCCGAATTTCTCTATATCAATTACAATCTGAATATTATTAATGGTAGAACCGTCATTCAAAGCGATAAAGTTAACTTGTTTACTGCCCCGGCGAGTTCTTACCCATCCCTTCACGTTCACAATTGTTCCAAAGCTATCCATCTTCAGAACATCAACAATTCTTGTTCTACAAATCTTTTCCATAAAAATCTTTTATATGCATTATTATATAAGGTAGGGGTATATTTGCATATACCCCCATTCTTTATTATTCAAAAGCTCCCATTCGAAGTATGTTAACTTCTTGTTCTGTAAGATATCTCCACTCGCCACGACGAAGGCCTTTTTTTGTCAATCCAGCAAAGAACACACGATCTAGTTTTATAACCTTATATCCCAACGATTCGAATATACGGCGAACGATACGGTTCTTACCAGAGTGAATTTCAATTCCTACCTGATCCTTATCTGTTTCAGTAGCATAACTGATAGCATCTGCATGAATTTCTCCATCATCTAAAGTTACACCAGCTGCAATTTGTTCCATATCATGTTTAGTGACATTCTTATCCAGATAAACATGATAAATTTTCTTTTTAAGGAACTGAGGATGAGTCAGCTTAGAAGCCAAATCTCCATCATTGGTAAGCAACAATACACCTGTAGTGTTACGGTCAAGACGTCCAACAGGATAAATTCTTTCTTTACATGCACCTTTCACTAAGTCCATTACTGTAAGACGAGCCTGGGGATCATCCGAAGTAGTTACACAATCTTTTGGTTTATTAAGCAACACATATACTTTACTTTCCAAAGACACAGACTCTTCGTGGAACTTAATTACGTCAGTACGTTTAACTTTTGTTCCCAGTTCAGATACAATCTCACCATTTACCGAAACAACTCCTGCTGTAATAAATTCGTCGGCTTCACGTCTTGAACAAACACCAGCATTAGCCAGATATTTATTTAAACGAATTGGTTCATTTGGATCTGCGAACTGCTCTTTATACTCAATTCTTTTCTTTTCGCTATACTTAGCATTTGGATCATAATCATCGCTTCTTCTACGAACCGGACGTGCAAACCCTTGAGGTCTTGAATCACTTGAGGAGAATCTTGGACGTCTTCCACCATCTCTGGAAAGAGTTGGATCGCCATAGTTACTGCTTGGACGACGGAATCTTGGACGATCGCCTCCTTCACCTTCTTGATTTTCATTTCTTCTCCAAGGCTTATCCTCGCGATTAAAAGAAGGACGTGGACGATCTCCACCTTCACGATTAAAAGAAGGACGTGGTCTGTCGCCACCTTCACGATTAAACGATGGACGTGGACGGTCTCCGCCTTCACGATTAAATGATGGACGTGGCCTGTCACCACCTTCACGGTTAAATGATGGACGTGGACGATCTCCACCTTCACGATTGAATGATGGGCGTGGACGATCTCCGCCTTCACGGTTAAAAGAAGGACGTGGTCTGTCACCACCTTCTCTATTAAAAGAAGGACGTGGACGATCTCCGCCTTCACGATTGAATGATGGACGTGGTCTGTCACCACCTTCACGGTTAAATGATGGACGTGGACGATCTCCACCTTCACGGTTAAAAGAAGGGCGTGGTCTATCACCACCTTCACGATTGAAGCGTGGACGATCTCCGTCTTCTCTATTATATGGACGGGAAGGACGATCAAAACTTGGGCGGTCGCTTCCGCTTCTGTTAAAAGAAGGGCGTGAGGGGCGATCACCACCTTCACGACTAAAACGTCCTTCACGGTTAAACTTACCATCTCTGTTAAAAGAAGCTCTGCTGTCATCACGACGGCCAAATCCTTCTCTGTTAAAAGACTTATTACCATCACGGCTGGCGCCTCTACTATCATTGTTAGAATCTCGCCAATTTTCGTTGTCTGTACTCATTTTTTTATTCGAATAAAATTATAACTCTGGCCTCGCGGCCTATTAAAAAAATCTATATATTAAATACCAGTATAACTATGTGGGGTTATACATCTTAGTTCTTTTTTAACTTCCTCACTAACATTCAGTTCTTCAATAAATTCTTTGATAGAAGATTCTGTGATAGCCTGGTTAGTTCTTGTCAGTGCTTTTAGTGCTTCATATGGATGAGGATAAGCTTCACGGCGAAGAATAGTCTGAATAGCTTCAGCAACTACGCTCCAACAATTATCCAAATCATTATAAATAGCAGTTTCGTTCAAAATCAGTTTACGTAGTCCTTTCAAAGAACTCTGAATAGCAATTACAACATGCCCAAAAGGTACGCCGACATTACGAAGAACGGTAGAATCTGTCAAATCTCTCTGCAAACGAGAAACCGGTAATTTTTCTGCTAAATGATTAAGAATAGAATTTGCTATTCCCAAATTTCCTTCTGCATTTTCAAAATCAATCGGATTTACTTTGTGAGGCATTGCACTGGAACCTACTTCTCCAGCCTTGATTTTCTGCTTGAAATATTCCATAGAAATATATAACCAGAAATCACGATTCATGTCAATCATGATAACATTGATACGCTTCATCGCATCGAAAACAGCAGAAAGGTTATCATAATTTGAAATTTGTGTTGTATACTCTTCACGTTCCAATCCAAGTTTCTCTGAAACGAAACGATTACCAAAAGCTTTCCAGTCATAAGAAGGATAAGCTACACAATGAGCATTGTAATTACCTGTAGCACCACCAAACTTAGCAGTTACCGGGCAAGCTTTAAGCGTAGCCAACTGGCGTTCCAAGCGGTAAGCAAAAACCATAATTTCTTTTCCTAAACGAGTAGGAGAAGCAGGCTGACCATGAGTCTTTGCAAGCATTGACACATTAGCCCAATCTGTTGCATATTGTTTTAGCTGTGCAATAAGCTCTTCAATCAAAGGATAATAAACATTATTCAACGCTTCCTTTATAGACAAAGGAATAGACGTATTGTTAATATCCTGAGAAGTAAGCCCGAAGTGTATAAACTCTTTATATTCTTCAAGACCACCAAGCTTATCAAATTCTTCTTTAATGAAATACTCAACAGCTTTTACGTCGTGATTAGTAACACTTTCAATATCCTTAATACGTTGCGCATCGGCTTCAGAAAAGTTTCGATAAATACTTCTTAAAGACTCAAAAACATCTTCACCAACACCTTTAAGCTGGGGCAAAGGCAGTTCACACAAGGTTATAAAATACTCAATCTCAACCTGCACACGATATTTAATCAATGCAAATTCAGAAAAATAAGCAGCTAAAGCCTCAGCTTTGCCTCTGTAGCGGCCATCAATAGGTGATATAGCCGTAAGTAAATCAAGTTTCATAGTGTAATGATAATTATCAGATTGCAAAATTAATTCTTTTATTTGAATAGAGAGTTACACAAATAAGAAAAAGTTTGTATCAAAGAGGTAAAGAAATAAAAAAAGCCTCACAAACATACTTGTGAAGCTTCCTTTTTAATGTGGGCGTTGACGGATTCGAACCGCCGACCCTCTGCTTGTAAGGCAGATGCTCTGAACCAGCTGAGCTAAACGCCCTTGTTTTATCAACGAAAGTCTCTGGATTTTGAAGTGGGCGTTGACGGATTCGAACCGCCGACCCTCTGCTTGTAAGGCAGATGCTCTGAACCAGCTGAGCTAAACGCCCGAGACACTTTCGTTTCAAAAGCGATGCAAAGATATAGCTTTCTTTGAAACTAGCAAAACTTTCTGCAGTTATTTTTTAAACAAAATTAAAGTCAATTACAGAAAGTGCTGTTTATCAGCACCAATAGAGTGAATATTTTTTTGCGAACTAATATACATTTTTTCCAAAAGTATCATCACTCTATAAAATGTCCAAATATGAACACTCTGTTCATATTCGGATAATCAAAGAACTCGTTAAAAACTAAAAAGAAAAGAATCGGGAATATTTTTTTCTTAAAATTTAATTATTTACCAATTAAATCTGAGCCAAATAAAATGCCTGTTTACAACCTAGCATTCAACAAGTTAAGATTAAATATTTACAACTTTAAAAGAGCTAAAAGCTTAAGAACAAAAAAATGAACTTAAACAAAGCTGCAACTTTTGGCAAGGTACTTGCGTCTAAAGAATGTAGCGCTAAAAAAAATAACCGATTCATTAACGAATGAAGCAATAAAATTGAAATGAAAAAAGTATTCAGTGTATTAGTTTTGATCTTTATATGCCAGGCAACATTTGCACAGGCTTTACAATTAAAAGGACACATTCTTACAGCTACAAAACTGCCAATTGAGTTTGCTAATGTGATTCTAAGAAAGTCGGATTCTACCTTTGTAACTGGTGGAATGACCGATTTGAAAGGTAAATTCAGTATGGAAAATCTGGAGAAAGGAATATATAACCTTCAGATTTCAAGCCTTGGATACCAGACTAAGAATCTTGAGATCCGTGATTTCAATAAAGATGTAGACCTTGGAAATATTGAAATTGATTCTGCTGCAGTAGCATTGAATGAAGTAGTAGTAACAGGTGCCAAAGTTATTAACGAAGCCGACAGAAAGATATTACTGCCAACTTCAAGACAGATGAAGGCTGCAACTAACGGATTCAACCTCTTACAGCAGCTAAATCTTAAACGTATTCAGGTTGATGCATTAAGAAATACAATTTCGGCATCAGGTGGTGGTGAAGTACAGCTCAGAATAAACGGGGTAAAATCAAGTATTCAGGAGGTAATGTCATTACGCCCGGAAGATATCCTGCGTATTGAACATCACGACGATCCGGGACTGCGTTATGGAGGAGCTGAAGCAGTAATCGACTATATCACCCGCAGAAAAGAAAGCGGAGGTTTCCTGGCTTTCGATTTTACAGACTCTCCCCATGTTCCATTCGGAGATAATAGCGTAACAGCAAAATTCAATTATAAAAAATCCGAGTTTGGACTATTTTACTATGGTGGTTACAGAGAAATGGATCACATGTGGCGAGAAAACTCAGAAACATTCAATTTCTCTGACGAGAAAAGCCTTACCCGCCTGGAAGATGGTACTCCGGATAAGTGGGCAAGAAACTGGCACTATATGCAGATGAACTATAACTATCAGGAAGGTCAGGACTGGTTCTTCAACGCAACTTTAAGAACAAATGTAAATGATAACCCCAGAACAAACTTTAAAAGTTATCTTTACCCAACTAACAATCCAACAAATGGTGTAAATATGACCGATCGTTCTTCTTCATGGGAGCATATTCCGTCTTTAGACCTTTACTATCAGCGTAATTTAAAAAATCAGCAATCATTAGTCCTGAATATTGTGGGAACATATCTTGATTCGAATTCACAAAGATATTATAAGGAGATACAGGGCTTACAGACATTAACAAACCTCTTTACTAATGTTGACGGAAGCAAATACTCAATAATTGGCGAGGGTATATACGAAAAAGGATTTAAAGCCGGACGTTTAAGCGCCGGAGTGAAACACACACAAAGTTATACCAACAATGAGTATACCGGAAGTTCTTTATCACAAACTAACATGAGGCAATCTGAAACTTATGTTTATACTGAGTTTCAGGGCAAAATTAACAAGTTCAATTATTCTTTGGGAATAGGCGGATCACGTTCATGGTTTAACCAGGGCGGCGAAGGATACCATAACTATACCTTCCGTCCTACGGCCAGCTTGAAATATAACTTCAACGATAACTCTTTTCTTCGTTATCGCGGGAACATTTACAGCACAGCACCCTCATTATCCGATTTGGGAAATATTGAACAATCCATAGACTCATTGCAAATAAGAAGAGGTAACAGCAGCCTAAAACCGGTAATGAAATATACCAACTCTTTAAATTATGATATTACAAAAGGTATATTCAGCGGAAGTCTGTTCCTTGGTCATTGGTATTATAACAAGCCAATTATGGAAGAAACCCGTGTTGAAAACAACAAATTCATCCGTACCAACGACAATCAGAAAAGCTGGCAGAAACTTAATACCGAAATGGAATTATCAATCAATCCCTTCAAAGATATTTTCGTAGCAAAGATTGTAACCGGAATGAGTTATTTCGATAGTAAAGGAAACAATTACCATCACACATATTCAAACTGGTACATGCGTGCAGAAGCAAATGCAAGCTACAAAAACTGGTCGGCATTCTTCCAGATGCAAAACCACAAAAACGATTTATTCGGAGAAACACTGGAGATTGGAGAGAACTATCACCTATTCGGAGTAATGTACAAACACAAACAACTAAGTGTGGGAGTTATGATGCTTAATCCATTTGTTAACAACTGGAAGGCTGGTAGTGAAAACAAGAATGCATACGCTCCTTCAAAGAGCTGGATATATATAAAGGAAACATCACGCTTACTTGCATTTAAGGTATCATATAACTTCAACTTCGGACGCAAATATCAGTCTTCACAAAAACGTTTAAACAACGAAGATACAGATACAGGAGTTATGAGTAGTAATAAAAAATAAATTTCAAGTTTAACTTCACAATTATACTTACTAACAGAGGGAGGATCGTTGCGAAACGCTCCTCCCTCACTTTTTATAGATACCCAAGCACCATATTAGCCTAATAAAAAGCAACAAATAACTTTATTGTCTGCAACCTTTCTTTTACCAGTTACGTCTAAATATTGTAGCGCTTACATAAAGACAACTTGATTGTATTACCTGTAGACAATAAACCGAAATGAAAAAGATTTTTAGCGTATTATTCTTTATAATACTTTGCCAAACCATAACAGCCCAATCTTTCCAGATCAAAGGATCTATTCTTTCCACAGCAAAACAGCCTATTGAATTTGCAAATGTAGTTTTAAGAAAAGCCGACTCCACATTTGTAAATGGCGGAATGACTGATGCCAGAGGTAAGTTCAGTATGGAAAATCTGGAGAAAGGAATCTATAACCTTCAGATTTCAAGTCTTGGATACCAGACCAAGAATCTTGAGATTCATGATTTCAATAAGGACACAGATCTGGGAACTATTGAAATTGATTCAGCTGCCATTGCACTGAATGAAGTTGTTGTTACCGCAGCTAAAGTTATTAATGAAGCCGACCGAAAGATATTACTGCCTACTTCAAAACAAATGAAAGCGGCAACCAACGGATTTGATCTTTTGCAACAACTAAACTTAAGACGCATTCAGATTGATGTTATGAGAAATACCATTGCCGCGTCAGGTGGAGGTGAAGTGGACCTTAGAATCAATGGAGTAAAGTCGAGCATCCAGGAAGTTATGTCATTACGGCCGGAAGATATTCTGCGTATAGAACATCACGAAGACCCGGGACTCCGCTACGAGGGAGCAGAAGCTGTTATTGATTATATTACCCGTCGTAGAAACAGCGGTGGATTTATCTCATTCAATACAGAGACCTCTCCACATGTTGCTTTTGGTAATAACAGCGTAACAGCCAAATTCAATTACAAGAAATCGGAATTCGGACTATTCTACACAGGTGGATACAGATCTGTAGACCACATGTGGCGTGAAAATTCAGAAACATTCAACTTCCCCGATGGCAGAAGTCTCACCCGTATGGAAGATGGAACTCCAGACAAATGGTCTATGAACTGGAACTATATGCAAATGAATTACAACTACCAGCAAGGAAAAGAATGGTTCTTTAATGCAACGCTCAGGGCAAATATCAATGGCAATCCAAAGATGAATTTCAATAGCTATCTTTACCCAACCAACAATCCTTCAAACGGAGTGCACATGACAGATCATTCTTCTTCCCGGGAGCGCAGACCTTCGCTCGACCTTTATTATCAACGCAATTTCAAAAATCAGCAATCTTTGATTCTGAATGTTGTAGGTACATATATGGACTCCAATTCAAAAAGACATTATAAGGAGATGCAGGATACTGAAACCTTAACCGATCTATTTTCAAATGTAGACGGGAATAAATATTCGATTATTGGTGAAGGAATATATGAAAAGACATTCAAAGCAGGCAGACTAAGCGCCGGAATAAAGCACACTCAAAGTTTCACAGACAATGAATATACAGGAAGTTCTGTATCCAAAACAGATATGAGACAGGCCGACACATACATGTATACAGAATTTCAGGGAAAGATTAATAAGTTCAATTACTCCTTAGGAATAGGAGGTTCACGTTCATGGTTCAACCAGGGAGGAGAAGGATATCAAAATTACAACTTCCGCCCCACTGCAAGTCTGAAATATAACTTTAACGAAAACTCCTTTATCCGCTATCGTGGTAATATTTACAGCAGTTCTCCTTCTTTGTCCGACCTGGGAAATACAGAACAAGCAATTGATTCCTTACAGATAAGAAGAGGAAACAGTTCTCTAAAACCGGTAATATCATACGTAAACTCACTTAACTACGATATAACTAAAGGAATATTCAGTGGTAGTTTATTGGTTAGTCACAGATACTATAACAAACCTATAATGGAGGAAACCATTATTGAAAACAACAAATTTATCCGTACCAAAGACAACCAAAAGAATTGGCAGAAGTTGAACACCGAAATGGAGGTATCAATTAATCCATTCAAAGATCATTTAATCACTAAAATTACAACTGGAATAAGTTACTTCGACAGTAAAGGAAATAATTATGCACACACATATTCAAACTGGTATTATAGAGCAGAAGTAAATGGATACTATAGAAACTGGTCGGCATTCTTCCGTATTCAGAATCACAGAAACAATTTCTTTGGCGAGACTCTTGATATTGGAGAAAACTGGCACATGATTGGAATTATGTACAAGCATAAACAACTAACTATAGGAGGCATGATGCTTAACCCATTTGCCGACAATTGGAAAGTAGGTAGTGAAAATCGCAACAAGTTTGCTCCTTCCAGGAATTGGGAATATGTTAAAGAGAGCTCACGACTATTTGCATTCAAGTTATCATACAACTTCAATTTCGGACGTAAGTATCAGTCTTCACAAAAACGATTGAATAACGAAGATACCGATACAGGAGTTATGAGTAGTAGTAAAAAATAATATTATTGCTTCGTTGTAGAGGAAGGAACGTTGTGAAACGCTCCTTCTTTCTTTTTGTATTCAACTTGCTTCATGTTGGTATTTTATTAATTCTAAGTTTCAATTCATATTAATCTATAAACAACAACTCTTTTGTAAGCTAGTTAAATGCTTGATTAAGTAACATAGAATACCACGCTCTGACACTTTTGTGCTTAAATAACAAGAGTAGAATAAAATAACAATAAAAGTAAATGTATACCACCCATATTTTCTTTTATAAGATTTTGGCCACTTTTCAAATTGTCTGTAATACTTAAGATATTTGTCATTTCTAAAAGAAAAAAAGTAAGATACAACTACAGAAAGTATTGCACAAGCTATATAATTGGGTTTTGAGAAAGCAGTACGCCCCAAAAAGAAGGTTATTAATGTCATAAAAAAAACAATTAAAATAAACGTTAGAACTCCACTGGCTCTCGTCGCTGATAATCCATATCTTTTATCCCCATAGGTTTTGTCTATATATTTATACGGATCAACCCCTAATTCTTTGAATCTTTCTTTTAATAATGGTATTTTGAATAGAAGACTAGCCAGATTTATTTTTTTCATTAATAGATGTAAGTTATAATCAAATCTATAAAAACAAAAACTTAATACATTTATATAAAACTCTATCTTTTTCATTTATTTATTATAATAATAATTTATTTACTAAAAGAATGCTTTTAATATTTCTGTTTGGATAAGGGTGCTATTCCCTCCAGCTCCACTTTTTTTAGGACTGATCATCTTACCGCTAATCAAGTCTTCTTTTTATAACAGCAGGATTACCTACAACAAGAGAATCATCGGGAACATCTTTCGTAACCACGCTTCCTGCACCTATTATGCAACGATCACCAATCGTTACTCCCGGACAGATAACTGCCCCTCCACCTATCCAGCAATCATTACCGATAATTACGGCATGAGCAGATTCAACCATTTCACGACGTTGAATATAGTCCATTGGATGCTGCGGAGTATAAATCTGCACTGCCGGACCAATTAACGTGTGATGCCCAATCTTAACCGGAGCTCCATCGAGGATCACACAATTAAAATTAATAAAAGCATGTTCGCCCAACTCTATATTATAGCCATAATCGCAAAAGAAAGGCGGACATATCTTTGCTGTTGGATGAATATTTGGAAGCAGCTCTTTCTGAACTTCCTGCAAATCCGGCGAGCCAAGATACATCGTATTCATCTTGGAGATTAAAGCCTTCGCTCTTAAAAGGTCGGCAAATAATTCCGGATCGGAAACATTAGCAAGCTGACCGCTCCTCATTTTTTCTTTCTCAGTAGCCATATATATTCTCTATTTAATCAATATTGAAACAACACTAAAAGATAAAAGGTTTCACAAATCAATAAATCTGCCAACATCCATCAACAAGTAAATACATATCTGCTTTCATCAGACTGTTCTTGATTAAATGCAAACCCCTCCCATGTAAAAGCTTTCAATGCTTCAGGTTCCTGTATTCGGTTCTTAAGAATAAACCGCGTCATCTCTCCGCGTGCCATCTTTGCATAAATAGTCACCGTATCGAGCTTTCCTTTTTTCCACATTTTAAATTCGGGAGTTATAACCCGCACTTCCTTTTCCACTCGTTTCCAGTCGAACGAAGGCTGAATATCCATACTTGCCAGATTTACCAACACTCCCCCACTTTTCTTCACCTCCTCAATAAAAGATTGAGTAAGTATCGGTTTCCAGAAATCGGCCATTGGTACATTACCCAGTTCGGGCAACTTCACATCATACTCCATCCGGTAAGCCTTTATCAAATCGAGCGGGCGAACTAATCCGTAAAATGGAGAAGCTATCCGCAAATGCTCATGAGCGTAAAGAAAATCCTCGTCAGTAAAGTCTGCCGGAGCAATATGTTTAAACACCATTCCGGTATAAGCCAGAAGAGATTGCAGAGAGGGAGCCTCATCGGAATGAAACGTTTCAAACCGCTTAAATGTTTCCAGAGCCAGCTTGGGACTAATCTTCAAGAGCCGTTCCAATTCCTCCACGGAATATTGTGCCATGTGGAGTGCAATCTCTTTTGCTTCACCGGCAAACTGCGGGATTGATTTAGCCGGAGCTTTCTGCGGGCTTTTAGTATTTATTGTTTTGGCTGGGGATATTATTATTTGCATATTCTGATTTGACTTTACTCAATATTTTAAAAATTCCTTTTTCCTTTTCCAACCTTCTTCAAGCTTTTGTTTTTCTTTAATTCTTCAGTTCTCATTTTGTCAAATTTGTGCTGTAAACAATCAATAAAAACAACTTTAAGTCCTTCTATGTCTGAATATTCCTCTTTCATTTCATTAAATATAGATATATCATTTGTCCTATCTTTAATGGGTCTCACATAAAATACTAAATAAAAAGAATATTGTGCATGTGTCCCTTTTATATATTGAACAAGTGTCTTTTTATATTCGGTTCTTTTCTCTTTAAATCTCATCCCTGGATTATGTAACAATTTAAGTTCCATCATTATAGGACCAATAAATCCATATTTTACATAAACATCTATTCGCTTATCATCATGAAATTCACATTCTCTTTGAATATCAGTTTGCCGAATTCCTAATTTAAGCAATTCATTTTCTAATCCTATTTTAAGTGTTTTCTGTATTAGCTTCTCTGACATACTGCCATCAACTAAAGGCCTATACAAGCCTTCATATTCAATCATATTTATAAAATTTCTTAATGCAGTATTAACTATATCAAATAACCCTGCTTCATCAGCGATTAATAAATATTTTTTCTCTTTAATTTCATTATAACAATCAATCGATGTATGAATATTAGAAACTTCACTCTTTTCCATAATATATAATTCAGCCTCTTTTAATAGTGGAGTAAAAAGTCTCAGTGCTGGGTCATCATCTGGTTTATAAAGGGTCAGCTCGCGAATACGTTTAACATTTTCTCTTCTATTTATCATTTTAAAATAAGAAAGTGCCATAATTTGCAAATACCTACTGTATTTATTATACTTTCTTTCAGTTTTCATATTTAAAGAAAAAACAATTAAATCTAAGAATTGATCAATATAATCAGGACTTCCACTTTTAATAAAACAATCACAGAATGTAGGATTATCCAGTTCAATTTCTTCTAAGGAAACCCTTCTTGAACCTTCATAATCATATAAGTCCCATTCGATAATATTATTTTCCCTTTTCAAATATTCAAATCGCCATTTGGCAGCATCTAAATTTCGGAACTTAAGGATTAGAAAATAATTAGATAATTCTTCCAACGATTTAGATTTTATATCTTCAGCTTTTTTTCTCTTAAATATGTCATTAAAAAAAGTAAAATCCTTACCTGCAAAATCTTCAGCTAATACTAAAAGCGCCTCTTTTGCTAAAAAAGGATCAGATTGAGATGGTTCAATAAAGTATTCAATTAGTGGAATAAAATTTTCAAGTTTGTACCTTTTTACAAAATTGAACAGGTGAGTTGGATGCAAATAAATATAATCATCGTTCCTTTCTTGAATCTTTTTATACAACATATCTTTATCATCTTCAGTCAATTCACCAACTAACTCATATATTTTATTCAAATTAGATTGATCTACTGAACAGTCACTATATCCAATAGGCAAATAATATATTATTCGCTCACGATATTTTGCTTTGATTTCATTCTCAAGACCAAGTTCTATGGCCATTAATACATACTGGTCAAAATAATAGGCTCGTAAGTTGCTCAGTGAATAACCATTTTGAGAAGTTCTTTTAACCTTGAATTTAGTTAAATCGACATTTTCTATTACATTCAAAATCGCAGTTTGCAATTTCAGTTTTATTTCATCGATTGAAGTTCTTTTGAGATATAAATATTTCCGATATAATTCAACTATTCCATAACATTGTGTAAGTATAGATTCATCTAAACATTTTATTTTTGATTTTATTTGATCACTGTCTTTATCATCATTAAGAAGTTCTCTTTTGTCCCATTTATTGTATTCTTCAGGATATAAAGCTCTTCCTTCCTCAAAAACTTCGTGTTTGTGTGAATTAGTATTTTCATGATTTAATATCGTACTTAAAATAGATACACATATTTGATCACCTGATAAAAATTGTTTTTTTGCATCTACTATAGATTTTATTTCTGCTAGTTGCCCTTTAAATATTATTAATTGGAAAGCCCAAACATTCTCACTAAGTTCCCAAACATCATCAAAAAAATTAATAAATTCAAATATAAAATTATGATCTTTAGACTTCAATAAAAAAAGAAGTTCTTTAATAAAATCTTTGTGATTGGAATATAAATAACAGCTATTCTTATATGTTTTTCTCAAAAAGCCAAAGGCCAAATCCTTTATATGACCTTCTTCATCCCATTTTTCTTTAAACAAAGAAACAATAGAGAGATAGCTTACAACATGATTGTCGTCAAAAAAAAATTCAAAGCAATCATCTTCTCCAATAATCTTCCCATAAATATGAAAGATCTTATCCATAGCATCTACTTTCATTAATTCTTGAATAGCCTCAGTATATCCTTTCTTTAGACCATCAAAAAAAAGAGATATTGAGATATCATAATTGGGACAAATCTGGCCCAATATTCTTAAATAAGAACGGTCCAATTTGGTGTCCCCCATCCCATAAACTTGATCTTTCGCTTCTATTAATAAAGCACTTTCACCGACTTCACTAAGAGCATATAAAGCAGCCTTCTGAGCAACTTTATTTATAGGATCAACTAAATACTTTTTATATATGCATATCCAAGATTCTTTCTGATCACTATTAAATAAGTTCTTCACTATTAGACAAGAAGAAATATAAAACTGACTAAATATTTGATAATTATTTCCAGTTTCACTCTCTTCAATAACATCCTCAAAATTATAATAATTAGTCTCTGTATAGAGTGATACTAAATAGCTACTATACTCATATAAATAAGATGGACTCTTTATTTGCTTATAAACAATATCAAACAAATGAGTTCTTTCTGATTTTGATAGTAATGAAAAGTCAGCCCCTTTTAATAAAGATAAAAATTTATCATCGGTCAAATTACTGTTTTGTCTTATCAGAAAATCGCCTAAAGTTATTAAAACACTTGGTGATAGTTCAACTATGTATCTCAACACGTCATACCAATTGGCATAGAAATGCCCAAAATCAGAATCCACTATAATATCATAAAGTACTTGATCTCTGGATTTAAGTCTTATAAGTTCTTTTGCTGCAAGATATTCTTGAAATTCTGTATTATCAAATTCAATAATATTTCCAGTTGTCTTTAAAAGTCTTTCTAAAAAAACAGATATATCAGCATTAGCTAAAAATGAAAGATTAATATTTGAATTTATATCATCCAAAAAAGTTATGAATTCATCAAGACTAATCTGATTCGTGCGTTTAAGTTCCATCACTAACGCCAATCTTTCTAATATTCTTTTTGACATTTCAACTTCATTTGGCAATTGCATTGATGCTTTGTTCTTCTTACTACTTACTTCATTTTCTAGTTTATTGTAGATTGCCTTTTCAAAAAAATCGCTTCGCTTCCAATTTAGAATAGTAGAGGCATCATATCCACCATTCACTATTAATTTACAAATTTCGGTTAGATACCTAGGAATCTTAAGAATTGATTTTAATTTTCTCCCTTCTTCAGTAAAGACTTTCTCTGTTAATGCTTTATTAATAGCAATATCAGTCAGTTTTTTATCAATATACTGTTTTATATGACTATCGTCAAAAATATCAATTAATATAAAATCAAAATCATTAAAAGACTTTATTAATTGCATATTATTTTCAACATAATAGTTACGACAGGTAATAAAAACAGAAGCCTCTGGATATTCATTTAGCACTTCCAGAATAAACTTTATTACTGAAGGAAATAAGTTCTCTTCAACTTCATCTAGAGCATCAAAGCAAAAAAAACAGTTTAGATATTCACGACTTTTCATTTTAACATAATCTGGTCTATTATCTTCTCTATAATCAGCTAAATCAAATCTTTCAAATTTGATACCCTTCTCTATAGCACTTTTTTCAACTTGATAAGTTAATTCACTTTTGCCACAACCTGGTTCTCCTAAAATTATTGCTTTAGAAATTAAAAATAAATCATCGAAACAAATTTCATCATATTCTCTTTTATCATCAAAACTTCCCAGGTATAATTGTTTAGACTTATTTAGAGAATAATTTTTCAAACCTTCATAATTTGAAGATTTAACAAGATACGGATAAAGATAAAAGTCATTCATTTAATAATTGTTGGCTACAAGTTTATTAATATTCATTCTGCTAAAAGATAAGGCTTACATATCAATTATAGTATTTGTACCACATAATCACATTACTAAATAATCGCAATAAACTATTTACTGTCACTTATTAAAAAGATATGTTCTTACAAAAATACAAACATTTATCCTTTAAAATACATTAATACAATATTTTTTACAGAGAATACATAATCATCTTAAAATGCAACAAAATACAGAAAAACAAATCCTACCCTAGCTCCATCACTAATCGCCCCAAACAACCTGATTAAAAGCAATTTAAAAAGTGAGGGATAGCAAATTATCCATCACTTCATCCATCACTTTTGGGCTCTACCCTCACCTTTTCGGAGCACTTTCTGGAAAAATCAACGTAAAAACTACAATCTTACTTCATTTACAAAGACATTTTCCTTTTATTTTTAATTTCTAAAAAGAAGAAAGAGAATGTTTTAACTGTGACTATGTTTTGTGATAAATTAGTATCTTTGCGGCAAATTATTTAGAAACAATAGAATTATGGAAACAGTTGTTAGTGGAATTCGCCCAACAGGTAATCTGCATCTGGGCAACTACTTTGGAGCAGTGAAGAGTTTTCTGCAAATGCAGAATGAATATAATTGTTATTTCTTTATAGCCGACTGGCATTCCCTTACTACTCACCCAAAACCTAATGATATAGTTCAGAGCGCTCGCACTATTCTTGCTGAATATCTTGCTTGCGGTATTGATCCTGAGAAAGCTACCATTTATGTACAAAGTGACGTGAAGGAGGTATTGGAGCTTTATCTGTACCTTAACATGAATGCTTACCTGGGCGAGCTGGAACGTACTACTTCTTTCAAGGAAAAGGCACGTAAACAACCGGACAATGTAAATGCCGGACTTCTTACTTACCCAACTCTTATGGCTGCGGATATTCTTATTCATAAGGCAAAAAAAGTACCGGTGGGCAAGGATCAGGAACAGAACATGGAGATGGCGCGTAAGTTTGCCCGTCGTTTCAATACAATATATGGTACTGACTTATTCCCAGAACCAGCTTCTTTCTCTTTGGCAGAAAAGGCTATTAAGGTTCCTGGATTGGATGGCTCTGGTAAGATGGGAAAATCGGAAGGTAACTGTATTTATCTGATGGATGATGCCAAGACTATCAGCAAAAAGGTGATGAAGGCTGTTACTGATGCCGGACCAACTGTGCCTAACAGTGAAAAGCCTGAGGTTATTCAGAACCTGTTTACTTTCCTTGATATTGTATCTACTAAAGATACTTACGATTATTTCAACGAGAAGTACAATGATTGTTCTATCCGTTACGGAGATTTGAAGAAACAACTTGCTGCAGATATTGTGGCTTATACTGAACCTATCCGCGAAAAGATTGTGGAATATTCTGCAAACACTGAATATCTTGCTAAGGTTGCTAAACAAGGTGCAGAGAGAGCACAGGAAAGTGCAGCTAAAACGCTTAAGGAAGTAAGAGAAATCATTGGATTCCGCGAGATTTAATTATCACACTATAAAATCAATGCCCTGCTATCTTGATTCAGACAGCAGGGCATTTTTATTTTTGTACGTTAGCTAAGACAGTCACCATCGACTCCTACTAGCAATCCACTTTATCCTTTCCGTTCAAAAGTAGCATCTTTCATCTTTGTCATGAATGATGGAGCCGGACGAAGTAACAATCGCCCTACCTTTACATCCGTGACACGAAGTTTATCGGGGTTAGTTACTTTGTTTGAAGTGAGTGACAGCGAAAAAGTTCCAATCTTATCGAGCTTTACTGAGTTACCGTTTTTAAGTTCATTGATCAATGTATTGGCAAACTCCTCCAGTACCAGTTTCACATCGCCCGATGTGGCGGTGCATCTGCCGGAAATCATTGTGCTCAGTTCGTCAATAGTTATCAGTTCCTTGCGTTGAGGAACAGCATAATAGAGTTGTGTTTCTTCTTTCTTACGGGCATCATTGAGGGGCGCCGCCTTAAATAAAATGCTCATTCGGGTGATAATTTAAAGTTAGTATAATCGTATTTATCATTATCTGCCGGGATGTTTCCGGCGACCTGCGCAGGTCGTTTTAATGAGCTGCGCAACTCAAAGAAACGACCTGCACAACTCGTTTGTGCGAGCTGCGCAGGTCGCTAAAAATATCTCACCGGTAATCTATAAAGATCCCGTTACTTATATCGTTTTATTAACCGGAGATCGTGTGTGTACTTATTAAGATCTTTGCTGAATATTCCTTGGTCATCGAGTTTGTCGATATGCACCGAGCCGGAACAGTGAATGATATATCCTTTTTCGGCCACCATTCCCACGTGTGATATCTTTCCATCGGCATGATCAAAGAAAGCCAGATCGCCTGGTTGGGCATCTGAAAGGAAAGAAACCAGTTCGCCTTGTGTAACCTGGTGACTTGCATTACGTAGAATATGGATACCATGCATACGCATCACCACTTGTGTAAGTCCGGAACAGTCCATTCCCATAGCATTTTTGCCACCCCACAAATAAGGAGTATTCAGGAAACGAAGAGCTGTATCCAGCAATGATTCAGTCAGTGGTTGAGAATCGGCCGGATTAATGCGGAAGCGGTCGTTCTTTACTCTGAATGTTCCGTCTTCTTTATATTCAGGAAGCAAACTACCACCCGTAAGCAACATCTTCTCACCCGTAGTTTCGCTCACTGCCTGAGCGAAAAGCGTGGTTAAAACTCTTTGCTCTGCCGGTTCGTAAGCATCAAAGTACTCTTTACTAACCGGGGTAAGCATCTTTGTAGTTACCCAGCCTACGTATCCTTCGGCTTTATTGATAATTTTACTCCAGTTGCCCCATGATTCTGTTACGGTGCAAGCTTCTCCAAACAGGAGTTCAGTCAGCATCTCCGAGCATTCATCATGATCTACCCGAAGAGGATTATTGGGAACAAAACAAATAGCGTATTCCATAGATCTTTATTTTAAAATCGTTACTTGAAGAGTTTTTCTATATCCTCTTCTTTAAGTAAAGACAAAACAGTTTTTCCGTCGGGAGTATAATTCGGTGTGGCGCATGCAAAAAGAGAATCCACCAGTTTGGTCATCTCATCATTTCCAAGAACCTGACCGTAAACAATGGCAGCTGCCTTGGCCAGAGTAAGGGCCAACGTTTCTTGCACTTCTTCTTTCACATCACAACCTTTTTCCATTGCCGTGTGTAGCATATTCCTTATCAGTTGAACAGGAGATAACCCCTCAATGCCCGAAGGAACACCGTTAATGGCATAACTTCCCCCACCCAGATTGCTCAGGTCGAAGCCTATGGCGGCAAGGTCATCGGAGATTTCCTGCAATACTACCGCCTCCGAAGCCGGAAGCTCTAATATTTCAGGAAAAAGAACTCCCTGAGATACACCCTGGCGATTCTTTATCTGTAGCAAATATTGGTCGAACAATACTCTGATATGTGCACGGTGCTGATCAATAATCATCAGTCCGGATTTTACTGAGGTGAGAATAAACCTTCCTTTAAACTGGAACTGAACAGAACTTTTCTCGGCTACCGTCTCATGATCGTACAAGGTAGCCTGCTCCGGTTCTATTTCATCATCCTGAAAAGCGGGATATTCTATCACTTCAGGCTCATAATCGGGTTCCGATCTTTGCTCTGCTTTTTCAACTCCTCCATAAAGACTCTCCCACTCTACCTGAGGACGTGCATAATTTGAAGCCGTTTTCTGGAAAGGATTAAAGTTGGGGTTGAAATTGAGCTTCGGCGGCTGAATGGGTGCGGCTGAATTATAAGCCGGTATATCGGGCATGCCTTCTGTATCAAAATCAATAGAAGGTACTTCATTAAACTTACCTAGAGATTCCTTTACCGAAGCTGCCAGAATCTGCCAGATAGGTACTTCATTCTCGAACTTAATCTCGGTCTTGGTTGGGTGAATATTCACATCAATATCAGCCGGATCAACATCTAAATAAAGGAAATAAGAAATCTGCTCTCCTACCGGAACCAGTTTTTCATACGCTTCCATCACTGCCCTATGGAAGTATGGATGACGCATATATCTGCCATTAACAAAGAAGTATTGGTGTGCTCCTTTTTTGCGGGCCGAATCGGGTTTACCAACATAGCCGGTTACTTTTATCAGTGAAGTATTAACATCTACATTGAGCAACTGCTGATTGAGCTTTTTGCCAAATACGTTAATAATGCGCTGGCGAAGAGACGAAACCGGAAGGTGAAACAATTCTACATCATTGCTGTGCAGTGTAAATGCCACCTCGGGGTGAACAAGAACTATACGTTCAAATTCAGACAATATGTTACTTAACTCAGTCTGGTTAGACTTTAGGAATTTGCGGCGAGCAGGCACATTAAAGAAAAGGTTCTTCACAGAGAAGTTACTTCCTTTAGGGCAGGATATGGTTTCCTGGCGCTCAACCTTTGAACCGGCCACGGAAATAATCGTACCCAATTCTTCATTTTCAAGGCGTGTTTTGAGATCCACCTGTGCCACTGCGGCAATAGATGCTAACGCTTCGCCACGAAAGCCCATAGTAGTAAGGGCAAACAAATCCGCCGCATCACGAATCTTGGAGGTAGCATGTCGTTCAAAGGAAATCCGGGCATCAGTCTCTGACATTCCTTTCCCGTCATCTATTACTTGTATGCAGGTTCTTCCTGCATCAGTAATCAATATATGTACTTCCTTTGCACCGGCATCAATAGAATTCTCGACCAGTTCCTTTAAGACTGAAGCAGGGCGCTGAATTACCTCGCCGGCAGCAATCTGGTTGGCAACTGAATCGGGCAACAAACGAATAATATCACTCATAACAATCTTTCAAATAATTACATGGAACTTACTGTTTTGCTATTCCATGGTTAGGCAAAGGTATTGATTTTCTTCCTTTCTTCTTCAATTCCTGCCCGGCTTTTTTGCCTCGCCATTCATAGATGTCATCTTTATTGAGCGGCCGGATAAAGTCGAACCAACCGAAGTTTGTCAATCGCATTTTATCTTGTGGAATCATTAACATGGGGTAAAGGGTACCGTTTGACTGAGGACTCATTACCATTTTCTCCATCTTCTTCTTTTTAAGATAAATATTTAGCAAACTGGTCTCGGACACATTCATGCCCATCATTGTACTATCTTTTTCTTCCGGATAATATACCAGTTGCACATTTCCAATAACATCTACTTTATGTAGCTCTCCGCCCAGAAAATAAGCTTTGATATCTTTACCGGTTACCTGATTATAATGAATGGAATCTTTCATTTCAATGCTCAATGCCTGGTTTACAATATGTGCCCAGTCTATTGTGCTGTCGTTCATATATATCCTGATCTCTTCACCCAATAACTGGTAATTTTCATTCCATAGAATAGGATCTTTGTACATTATAAGGCAGGAATCTTTTGAAGTGAAGAACAATGAATCACAAACTCCCTGAATATCTTTCCGGAAAATACGCACTTTATTGAAAGCTCTCACCTCTCTGTACATAGAATCGGTTTTAATATTGAAAGTATTCAGCTTAAGAGTATCTCCATGAATAAATAAACTGTCACCCTGCGAGTAGTCCACTGCCAACGCTCGCTTTGTAGCAACGGCATTTCCTTTTATCTCATCGTAAAAACAATAGTCTCCTTTCAGGAAGTTCTTATTTACGGAGTCGGACATAAATACATTATTGAAAGCTTCCCCGTAACCCTTCTTGCGGTCATAGTAAATACTGTCGCCAATTAATCTTTTACCATCTTCATTGGTCAGCACAGAACGATCTACCAATTGAGCCTGATCGGCACGTGTATTATAGTATCCTCGTTTGGAAACAATGTGGTTTTTATCACTATCAATCTTTGAAGGACCAACAATATGAGCTATCGCAGTAGCCGAATTATACTTTAAAGTATCTGTTTTCAAAGTAAAGCGTGGGTTCACCAACTTTACATCAAAGTTGAATACTGCATTCTTTGTAGATGGACTATATTCTCCCCAATCGGAGGTAAGCACATTTTCCTTATCCAACATGGTTCCACCTTCAAAATAATAAGCTTTATCGAGCACACGGTCGTAGTCGAGACTATCTGTGAGCAAAGTTGTTCCGCGGTTCACAAGCTTAACGTTTACGCGAAGGTTGGCCAGTTCTTTATAACCATCATATTTCAGATAGTCACCATAAACGAACAAGGTATCTCCCTGCTCCATATGAACCTTACCAAAAGCCTCAAAGGAATTAGTTTTTTCATTAAGGAATGCACTATCACAGTACATATACATTCCTTTATGCCTCAACTTTACATTTCCTTGCAGAACAGTAATATCTGGCCTTAATAATTGGTTCCCCATGGTTTCATCCGCGTTAAGGATATAAACCATATCTTTCGTAGATTTCTGCTTTTTATTTTTCTTAGCAGGTTTGTTTCCAGCTATCAAACAAACACCAAACAGGCACAGAACACCCATTAGTAGTATTCTGTGCCTGCTTATTGAATATCTTCTTTTATTATTCTTCAGCATATTAATTGTGCTTCATTTCATTTACTTTACCCAACCCGGATACTTAAAGTCGCAGTTTCTCCATCCTTCATTGACACGAATATATGTTTTTTTCTGCTTTTCTTTAATCCACTGATCAAGTTTCTGTGCTCTGATTTTACTAAGAACAAGTTCTTTCAGGTTCTGATAATCATCTGTAATAGTTGCTTTATGACCATCAATCCTTGCTTTCAGTTTAACAACTGCACAAACTTGTTTTCCTTTTTCATTTACCATGGTAAATGCTTTAGATATTTCTCCGATATTAAGCTTATCAACAGCTTTTGCAACTTCCTGTGGCAACTGATCCATTTCAAATCTTGAAGTACTGGTTCTTGAATTTGCCATAAGACCATTGTTATTACGTGTATCCTTATCGTGAGAAATTACAGATGCAGCCTGATCGAAAGTGAACTTAGCACTACGGATATCATTAGCAACTGAATCTAAACGGCCCATAGCTGCTTGCAAGTCTTTGTCCGACACTCTCGGTTTTAAAAGAATATGACGGCAATTAATTCGGTCGCCACGCTTTTCTATTAGCTGAATAATATGGAAACCATATTCTGTTTCTACAATCTTAGATACTTTTTTAGGATCGTTCAAATTAAATGCCACAGCCGCAAATTCAGGTAACAGTTCACCTTTTCCCATGAATCCCAGTTCACCACCACGACGTGCACTTCCCGGGTCTTCAGAATAAAGGATAGCTAGAGAAGAGAAAGGCGTATCTCCCGAAGTAATACGATCTGAATATTCACGCAATCGCTTCTTTACGTCATCAATTTCCGAAATCGGAATCTTCGGTTGCTGGGTAATAATCTGAACTTCTACCTGTGTAGGAATAAACGGAACGCTGTCCTGAGGCACTTCTTTGAAGTATTTTCTTACTTCAGCAGGAGTAATCTTTATATCGCCCACCAGTTTCTTCTGCATTCTTTCCACTGTCAGTTTTTCGCGAGCACTTTCACGCATTGTTTCACGAATCTGGGTGTAGGTCTTATTGAAGTATTCTTCCATCTTCTCCTTAGAACCTATCTGACGAATGATATTGTTAATCTGCCACTCCACCTGTTGCATAACTTCCGAGTCGGTAACTTCAACACTATCAATAGCAGCCTGGTGAAGATATAGTTTCTGGATGGCTATCTGCTCCGGAATAACACAATAGGGATCACCTTCAAACTTGACTCCATTATACTGTGCATTCAGACGTTCTTCTTCAACATCCGATTTTAAAATGGCTTCATCACCTACAATCCATACTACTTCGTCAATTACATTTTCTTGAGCATACACTTTTATTTGAGAAGTGCACAAGACGAAGAGTAATACTAGCGTTTTAAAGTTCACTAACTTTTTCATTCTTTTCATTTAATATTTTATTCCTTTCTCTACTGCACTCATATAATACTCGCTTATAGTAACACAAGAGAGCAACAGAGTTTAGTACTCTTTGTTTAACGTGTTTGTTTTGTTGCCAAATAAATTATAAGACCGGTTGATTTTAAAAAACAGATGAAAAACAACGCCCAAAATCTCGTAAAAACTTATTAGATACAATCTAAGGCGAAGATAGTGTAATAATCAATCCGTTCAATGATTATTAACTGTTTTTAAAATCTGTTGGTTAATTTCAACCTTATATTTTGCTTTTAATTCTTTAATCCAATCTGCTTCCAGGTAATTTTGATAGTCGGCAGTTACTGGTCCGCGAACATCTTTGTAACTTTCAGGGCCATTCTTTAACATTTTACCGATAACAATTGTCACAGGATAATCTTTGAGCGATTCAACATTATCTCCCTTAAACTTATCTTTATCAACATATTTGTTATCTCCTTTAGCAAAAAGGCCTTTTTCTACTTTAACTACCGAAACCGAATCGTTATTAAGAGACTTACGAATAACGCTAGCCCAATCTTCCTCCGGATTCTTTTTAGTCAGCTTTTTAACAGCCTTAGCTGTTTTTTTATCTTTGCAGTGCACAATCACTCCTTTGAAACGAGGAGAAGTCCACTTATAGTTTGCTTTGTTTTCTTCAAAGAAAGTAGCCAAACCACTCTCATCTTTAGAAGCTTTATCCCAAACACGGCGATTACTTACATCGAACAATAAAATTCCGTCCCGGTACTCCTGCATTAAATGACCAAAGTCGGAGTATTTCTGTTCCAGGCGACTATCTTCGTAATCCAAAATAGAATTAAGAGTATACTCTTTTAATAGTTTTTCAGCGCCTCCTTGTTGGCTCTTTGCCCAATTAACAAAACCTTGCACCGGGTAGTTTATTCCATTCAGAATAAAAAGATCTCCCGAAAGTATCATTGCATTGGCAGAAGTGAGTGAATCTTTGCCTGCCTGAATATTTTTAATCAGGTTCTTAATGGCATTAACTCCATTATCATTGTAAGCGAAATGATATTCGTTTTTCAGTCTTTCAACAAGAGCCTCAACGCCTTTGCCGCCTCTACCTTGTCGGTTCATGCGACGAACAATCTCATCTTTCTTTTCCTCAAATGGTTCAATATCCTTACGGTCTATCAGTTTCACAATATGCATACCACTTGGCGAACGGAATGGTTTGGATATCTCATTCTTCTCTAAAGAGAAAACTGTATTCTCAAACTCTTTAACGGTTTGGCGGAAACCAATCCAGGGAAGTTCACCACCACGCTGCGAAGTAGATTTATCGTCCGAGCACTTTTTAGCAAGTTCTTCGAAATTTGCTCCTTGTTGCAGTGCGCCATAGATGGAATCAATCTGTGCCATCACCTTCTTTTCCTGCTCCTTCGTTACATTTTGCGGAAGGAACTTAAAGATATGTGCAACCAACACTTTGCCCATATCAGGACGACGGTTGGTAGTTTTAATAATATGATAGCCAAAATCTGTTCGGACGGGCTTACTTATCTCTCCATTTTTTAATGAATAAGCAGTATCTTCGAAAGGAGTAACCATTTGCAGTGCAGTGAAATATCCCAGATTTCCTCCGTTCTGCTTTACAGACGAATCGTCTGAAACCTCACGAGCAACTTTTTCAAAGTCTTCTCCATTCAATATTCGCTGACGGGCATGCTCGGCTTTACGATAAGCTGCAAGAGTATCTTCGGGAGTTGCATCGGGTTTGCAACGAATTAATATATGCGAAGCTTCTACATTTTCCTTTAATCTCTCGTAGATAACTTTGGCATTTGCTTCGTCAATTGATTCGTCGGTAAGATAAGATTTTGCCAACTGCTGACGATAACCAAGGAATTCATCACGAAAAGCTCTTGTTGTGTCTACTCCTTCACCCTCAGCTGCAGCAACTTTCAATTTGAAGTTTACAAATAAATCGACATACTCATCTAAAGACTTTTTGTCCAATTCATTGTTAGAATTATTTTTGTTATAAATGTATTCGAATTCTGATCGTGTTATATCTTTGTTGTTTATCCTCATCAGAACCTGATCTTTTTGCTGAGAAAAAGCACAAGTACTAAGAGTTAAACCTACAAATAAAATAATCTCTTTTTTCATTATTGGTGTTTCATTAGATACATATAAAAATCAGATTGGCATAACAATCAATAATTCAACGGCGAAAATACGGAAAAATTGCATATTCTATTATGAAATTCATTTGTTTTTATCGTCAGGAGAGAAAATAAGCACTTAATAAACAACTAAAATCTTTTGAAAGAAAATAAAAAGGCTAACGTTAAAAGGTATCATTTAAACAAAGAAGAGGAACAACCCACAATACCATTCTTTTCCTGATAGAGCAATGACACAGACTTTGATTAAACAAAGAAGGGGAACAACCTCTGTTTGAAGTTGTTCCCCTTTATCTTTATGCTGATTATTATCTACTTATTCAGGACGGCTATAATTTGGCGCCTCACTTGTAATTGTAACATCATGTGGATGACTTTCCAGTACACCAGCACTTGTTACACGAGTAAATTTAGCATTGTGAAGTGTATCTATATTTTCAGCTCCACAATATCCCATGCCCGAACGAAGTCCGCCGCAAAGCTGATAAATTACTTCGAAAAGTGTTCCTTTATATGGCACACGAGCAGCAATACCTTCTGGAACCAATTTCTTCACATCTGTTTCTCCAGACTGGAAATAACGGTCTTTTGAACCATTTTCCATTGCTTCAAGAGAACCCATACCGCGATATGATTTAAATTTTCTTCCGTTGAAGATAATAGTTTCACCCGGGCTTTCTTCAACACCAGCTACTAAAGAGCCGATCATTACAGAACAACCTCCGGCAGCCAATGCTTTTACAACATCTCCGGAATATCTTAAACCACCATCGGCAATCAAAGGAATTCCAGTATTCTTTAATGCTTTTGCTACATCATAAACAGCAGATAGCTGAGGAACACCAACACCGGCAACAACACGGGTTGTACAAATTGAACCTGGGCCAATACCTACTTTTACGCCGTCGGCTCCTGCTTCAACAAGTGCCAAAGCAGCATCGGCAGTAGCAATATTACCAACAACAATATCAATAGTGTTAAAGCGTTTTTTAGCTTCTTTCAAAACATCAATTACACCTTTTGAATGACCATGAGCTGTATCAATTACAATAGCGTCAGCTCCGGCTTCAACCAATGCCTGCATACGAACAAATGTATCAGCTGTTACACCTACACCTGCAGCAACACGAAGTCTTCCTTTAGAATCCTTGCATGCCATTGGCTTATCTTTAGCCTTAGTAATATCTTTATATGTAACCAGACCTATTAATTTACCGTCTTTGTCTACAACTGGTAATTTTTCGATTTTATGTAGCTGAAGAATCTGAGCAGCTGCTTCCAGGTCGGTTGATTGATTGGTTGTGATTAAGTTTTCTTTTGTCATAACCTCGTCAATGCGCTTATCCATTTCACGTTCAAAGCGCAAATCACGGTTCGTAACAATACCTACTAACATTTTGTTATCGTCAACAACCGGAATACCCCCGATTTTATATTCAGCCATTAAAGACAAAGCATCACGCACAGTAGAGCCTTGCTTTATAGTAACAGGATCATAAATCATTCCATTCTCAGCACGTTTCACAATGGCAACTTGCTTAGCCTGAGCCTTGATTGACATGTTTTTGTGAATAACACCAATACCACCTTCGCGAGCAATAGCAATAGCCATTTTTGCTTCGGTTACAGTATCCATTGCTGCAGTTACAAAAGGAATTTTCAATTCAATGTTTCGTGAGAACTTTGTCGAGAGATCGACGTTGCGGGGTAATACCTCAGAATATGAAGGGATTAAAAGTACATCGTCGTACGTTAATCCATCCATAACAATTTTATCTGCAATAAATGACATAGGATTTGCTTTTAGAAATTATTGCGTGCAAATATACAAAGAATTCTTTTTTCAGTAAGAGTATTATCCCATTTTTTTTGAATAATTATAAAAAGAAAAGACGCAGAATATACAAACTTAATCAGATTAATTAAAAATTATAATCTAATAACAATTTGCATAGCCTGCGCCTTAAAAGAAAATTCTTTCTGCTAATTTGCCATTTCAGAAATGAATTTAATTCTCACCAGACGAATTTCATCTTCGGAATAATCACCTCCAAGTTCTTCAACAGCTTCATCAATTTTATCTGTAACAGATTCTTTGAAATAGTCGTAAATATCCTGCATATGATCTTCATCCATAATTTCATGAAGGAAGTAATCAATATTCAGTTTTGTTCCGGAAAACACAATTGCTTCAATTTCATCAAGCAAATCGGAAAACTCAATCCCTTTGGAAAGAGCAATATCATCTAACGCTACTTTTCTGTCAATACTCTGAATGATAGAAACTTTTAACTTAGATTTGTTTGCTACTGTACGCACACGGAGATCTTCCGGACGATCAATCTCATTTTCTTCACAATGCTTTTTGATTAAAACACAGAATTCCTGACCGTAACGTTTTGCTTTTCCTGCGCCCACACCCGGTATATTCTGCAATTCATCCAATGTAACCGGATAAATTGTAGCCATTGCCTCCAGTGATGGGTCCTGGAAAATAACATAAGGCGGAACATCCAGTTTCTTGGAAAGCTTCTTCCTCAAATCCTTCAGCATTGAATAAAGAGCCGGGTCGACAGCACATGAAGCACCTCCTCTCATAGGAGTTTCTTCTTCTACCTCTTCAAAGTCATTATCCTCTGTTATTTTAAATGATTTCGGATGTTTCAGGAATTTGCGTCCCGCATCCGTTACTTTTAATAGTCCATAATTTTCGACATCTTTACTTAAATATCCAGCTATTAAAGCCTGTCGAATAACAGCATTCCATGTTTTATCTTCTTCACCCATTCCTGACCCAAAGACCTCCAAGTCTTCGTGCAGATGAGCTTGTACTTCGGAAGTTTCTCTTCCTTGTAACACATCGATAATATAGTCTGCTTTAAAGTTTTCTTTTACTGCCATGATAGCTTCTATCACAGCGCATAATGAATCCTGAGCTTCCACTTGTTTCTTAGGGTTTAAACAATTGTCACAATTACCACAATTATCTTCCGTATATTCTTCGCCGAAGTAATGTAACAAAGACTTTCTTCGACATACAGAAGATTCGGCGTACGCAGCGGTTTCGAGCAGAAGCTGCTTGCCTATTTCCTGTTCTGCCACAGGTTTGCCTTGCATAAATTTTTCTAGTTTCTGCAAGTCTTTATTGGTATAGAATGTAATACACTGACCTTCTCCGCCATCACGTCCGGCACGACCAGTTTCCTGGTAATAGCCTTCCAGACTTTTAGGGATATCGTAATGAATAACAAAACGAACATCAGGTTTATCAATTCCCATACCAAACGCAATAGTCGCAACTATCACGTCAATTTTTTCCATTAAGAAATCATCTTGATTCTCGGTTCTTGTTGAGGAATCCATACCGGCATGATATGCACGCGCATTAATTCCATTTGCCTGCAATATTTGAGCCAGCTCCTCAACTCTCTTTCTGCTTAAACAGTAAATAATCCCCGACTTCCCAGAATTTGCTTTAATAAACTTAATAATTTCTTTATCGATACTATTTGTTTTAGGACGTACCTCATAGTAAAGATTGGAGCGATTAAACGAAGACTTAAAGACTTGCGCATCAATCATCCCTAAATTTTTCTGAATATCATGCTGAACCTTCGGAGTTGCCGTTGCTGTTAAAGCAATAAGAGGAGCTTTTCCTATTTCATTAATGATAGGACGAATCCGTCTATATTCAGGACGAAAATCGTGCCCCCACTCTGAAATACAATGAGCTTCATCAACAGCATAGAAAGAGATCTTAACATTTTTCAGGAACTCTACGTTTTCTTCTTTCGTTAAAGATTCCGGAGCCACATAAAGCAGCTTCGTCTTCCCGGAAAGAATATCAGTTTTCACCTGATCGATAGCAGCTTTGTTTAATGAAGAATTAATAAAATGAGCTATCCCATCTTCTTCACTAAAATTACGCATGGCATCTACCTGGTTTTTCATCAAGGCAATTAAAGGAGATATAACGATAGCCGTTCCTTCCATTACTAAAGAAGGTAACTGATAACAAAGCGACTTACCCCCACCTGTGGGCATAAGTACAAACGTATCATTACCGGCCAATACATTTTTAATAATAGCCTCTTGATTGCCTTTGAACTTATCAAATCCAAAGTACGCTTTTAGTTGTTCCGTTAAAATATTCTTCTCTGCCATTGTTTTAAGTTGTTTTTTGGCTATTCATCGTATAAGATTCGAATTCATATAAATGGACTCAAACAAAGTTATAAACAACTTCTTAAATAATACGTATTTTCCACAGAATATTTTTCAAAAAAAATAATGCCTTGCACTACTTTTTTTGTTTTACTTCTGATATTAAGCTGTTTGCAAGCGAGCAATATTTGCTTTCTCGAGTTGATGCTTTGAGTATTCGAGCGTTACGTTGTATTCTGTCTTACCTTGCGACGGTATTTCAAACATAACATCCGTGATTATTGTTTCCACAATTGAACGCAATCCACGCGCTCCGAGTTTGTATTCAACAGCTTTATCTACAATATAATCAAAGACTTCTTCCTCGAAAGTCAACTTAATGTTGTCCATCTCGAAGAGCTTAACATATTGTTTGATAATTGAATTCTTCGGTTCTGTTAGGATTGCACGCAAAGCAGTTCTGTCCAGTGGATTCAAATAAGTAAGCACCGGCAGACGACCAATAATCTCGGGAATAAGTCCGAAAGACTTCAAGTCCTGAGGAGCAATATACTGCATCATATTTTTCTTATCGACAACAGCTGTAGCCTTTGATGCACTATATCCTACCACATGGGTATTCAAGCGCTGAGCAATTTTCTTTTCAATTCCGTCGAATGCACCGCCGCAGATGAAAAGAATATTCTTGGTATTTACCGGAATCATTTTTTGATCTGGATGCTTACGTCCTCCCTGAGGTGGAACATTAACAACAGCACCTTCCAACAATTTCAGTAATCCCTGTTGAACACCTTCACCACTTACGTCGCGTGTAATAGAAGGATTGTCTCCCTTGCGAGCTATTTTGTCTATTTCATCAATAAACACAATACCTCTTTCAGCTTCAGATACGTTGTAATCTGCAACTTGTAATAAGCGAGTAAGAATGCTTTCAATATCCTCTCCAACATAACCGGCTTCTGTCAACACGGTAGCATCGACAATCGTAAAAGGAACATGCAACAATTTAGCAATAGTTCTTGCTAAAAGAGTTTTGCCTGTACCAGTACTTCCAACCATTATGATGTTAGACTTTTCAATTTCCACATCATCTCCGCTATCTTTCTGCAGCAAGCGTTTGTAGTGATTATAAACCGAAACCGAAAGATAACGTTTAGCATCATCTTGTCCAATTACATATTGATCAAGAAAAGTCTTAATATCTATAGGTTTAGGCAGATCTTTCAGGTTTAATGGTTTCCCGGCGCCCGATTGTTTGCCAACTCCCATTGCTTCCTGAGTGATTTCGTAAGCCTGAGCGGCACAACTATCGCAGATGTAACCATTCATACCCGTAATCAGAAAAGAGACTTCGCTTTCGGGACGTCCACAAAAGCTACATCTCTTTTTATTTTTTGATGGTTTTGAATCTTCCAAAGTTAGTTATTCGTTTTAGTCTTTTATACCTTTAATTATATAGTCGCAGGTTTACGCATAAGAACTTCATCAATCATACCATACTCTTTTGCTTCCTGAGCTGTCATCCAGTAGTCACGATCAGAATCGGCCCATACTTTATCAAAATCTGTATGAGAATGATCTGCTATAATAGTATAGAGTTCCTTTTTCATTTTCTGAATTTCGCGGGCTGTAATTTCGATATCAGACGCCTGCCCCTGAACACCTCCCATTGGCTGATGAATCATTACGCGGGAATGTGTAAGTCCTGATCGCTTTTTATCTGCACCTGCAACCAACAATACTGCTGCCATTGACGCTGCCATACCTGTACAGATAGTTGCTACATCACTGGAAATAAACTGCATTGTATCGTAAATTCCTAGACCTGCATGCACAGATCCGCCAGGAGAGTTAATATAAATAGAGATATCCTTACCCGGATCTACTGAATCCAGATAAAGCAGCTGCGCCTGAAGCGTATTTGCTGTATAGTCATCAATCTGTGTTCCAAGAAAGATGATACGATCCATCATTAAACGAGAGAACACATCGAGTTGTGTTACGTTTAATTGCCTTTCTTCCAGGATATAAGGATTCAAATAGCCGTTCTGTGATTTGATTACATCATCCAAAACCATACTACTTATACCAATGTGCTTGGTTGCGTATTTTCTGAAATCATCCATAATGATTGATATTTTTAAATTAATACATAGAAAGGAGGCTTTTGACCATCCTTGATAAGAGCAACAAAATTACAAAAATAAATCAGACTAATCTTATTTATTTTCAGTAAGTAGCTCTTTTTTAAAGTCAAAAGCCTCCTCTTTTATGAAGATTTAGCTAAATGCTTCTTTCTACCAGTTTTTACTGGAACATTTTGTTGAATTCTTCCATTGAAACTGTTTTGTTGTTCAATGTAGTTTTAGCTTTCAATGCTGTAGCAAGCTTAGCTTCAACGGCGCGGTTAACCAAGCCTTCAACGCTTTCTTTCTTCTTCAACATTTCCTGAGCGTAGTTATTCAAAAGATCTTCTGGAACATTAAGCATTCCGTATTGAGCAAACTGAGCCTTAGTAGCTTCTCTTGCAATGTTTACGATATCTTCTTGTTCAACTTTAATTTCGTTGTCCTTAACCAATTGTTCTTTGATTAAGTGCCATGCTAATTCTTCAATGCTCTTTTCGTAGTTTTCTTCTACGAAGTCAGCACCTTTATCCTGGTGGTTAAGCAACATGATACGTTTTAGCAAAGCTTCTGGGAATTCTAATTTACCAATTTTGTTCATCAAGAAATCGCGAACATCAAGTAAGAACTTATAATCGCTATCAGCAACAAATTGTTCTGCAATAGATTCTTTGATTTTTGCACGGAACTCTTCTTCAGTAGTAACTACTCCCTCACCATAAACCTGATCAAAGATTTCTTGGCTAAGTTCAGCTTCTGCAAAACGAGTTATTTCTTCAATCTGGAAGCTGAAGTTGCCTGTATAATTTGCAACTGCTTCTTTTTCGATCTTAAGAAGAGAAGCGATTTCTGTTTCGTGACCATCGTAAGCTGTATTTGGGTTGAATACCAATACATCGTTTACTTTGCATCCGTTGAAGATTGCTTTCTGATCGTCGTTCTTCATGTAAGCAGGCATCAAAACAGCGCCTTCTACCTGAATACCGCCTTCTTTAGTGTTACCTTCTTCGTCAAGTTCTGCAATCAGACCTTTCAACATGTCTTTGTCCTGATACTCGTCTACCTTGTCATACTTACCGGCACGTTGAGTATAAGATTTAATTTGTTGATCAACCATTTCTTCTGTTACGTCGATAGTATAGTAATCAACAGTATCTTTATCTGAAAGTTCTGCTTTAAATTCAGGAGCCAAAGCGATATCGAACAAGAAATCGAATTCATCCATAGTATCGAAGTCAATTTCTGGTTGCTTATCTTCGTTTGGAAGAGGTTCACCCAAAATATTCACTTGATTTTCTTTGATATATCCATATACCTTTTCTGAAAGGATTTTGTTGATTTCTTCAGCCTTAACAGATTTTCCATACATTTTCTTCACAAGGCCCATTGGAACCATTCCCGGACGGAAACCCGGAACGTTAGCTTTTTGACGGAAAGTCTTCAGCGATTTATCAACTTGTTCTTGGTAATCAGCCTTTTCAAGCTTTACAGTAAGCAACGCGCTTACTTTGTCAATGTTTTGCAATGAAACGTTCATTCTGACAATTATTTATATGATTTATACTTTATCTTTTTAAAGAGCGTGCAAAATTAGTGTTAATCTTTCAATTATCAAATTTCTATCTGATAAATTATTCCGCAGTTATATTCTTTTAAGCCAACAGCTTGTACAATTTTAAAGGTTTGCTAATGGAAAACAAAACGAAAGGTTTTAAATTAGGAGTACACCTTTACAACATTAAATGTAGGCTATAATTATAAAAAGCGTACTCCTTTTGCAATTATGGTCTAAACAACAAAAATAACCTCTCGTCTAAAAAGGCCTTAATTCTAGTGACAAATAGGTTTAAGCTCCTCTAAAAAGGAGAAAAAGAGATTATTAAGTACCAAATATTTGTTTAAAACAAAATAATGACATCTCATTTTATAAATTTCTAACAAAAAATTACATTCTAGCACAAAAAATGTGAAGAAAAAGATTGTTGATTAAAAATAATTGTTTTTCTTTGCTATGAAATGATGATATTTAGTTTTTCGATTTCGATTACACGGTTTTTACTTTCGTTCTAATAGCGCCTTTGTAAACTCTCGGTCATTTAAAATCCTTACAATCTAGATCATCTTTTTAGAGAGTTTTATTAATTTATTTATTTTTATCAGTTTAACTATGAACATTTACGTAGGAAACCTTAACTACCGCGTTAGGGAAGCAGATTTACAACAAATTATGGAAGATTATGGAACTGTAACTTCCGTTAAAGTTATTATGGACCGTGAAACTGGAAAATCAAAAGGTTTTGGTTTCATTGAAATGCCTAACGATGCAGAGGGTGCAAAAGCTATCGCAGAACTTAATGGCGCAGAATTTGAAGGACGCGCATTAGTTGTTAAAGAAGCAAGACCAAAATTCTAATTAAATAGAATATTAGGAAATTAAGCGAAGCCTTCTGTCGATTTTCCGACAGAAGGCTTTGTCTATTAAATAATTAAAACCTAACCAGCCAACAAATGAGAAGAGGTACATTTGAAAATTACTCCGGATTCGCCAAGATCTCCTTACTGGCGCTTGCATTCATTTTTTTTACATTATTTTTTGCTATCGTTTTTAAATTAGAAGTGCTATCCTTTTCTGGAATGAAGGAAGGCAACCTTTTAAGACTTACTCTTTTTACTCAGGATTTAATAATATTCATTTCAACTCCTTTACTTGCACAATTCTTTCTATGGAAAGATTCCACAAAGAAGAGTTTACAACTAAGAATGCCCAATCTTATCATCCTGGTTCTTGGAGTAATGGCTATAATTTCAATTAGCCCGCTAATAGACGTGCTAAGCACATGGAACCAGGGATTACAGCTGCCTGAATCATTGAAGGCTATAGAAGATTGGATGATTAATACCGAAAAAGACGCCGAAGTAGCAACTAATACCCTGCTAAATACAGATAGCTGGGGAGGATTCACTATGAACATAATAATTATAGCTATAATGGCAGGTATCGGAGAGGAACTCATGTTCAGGGGAGTAATTCAGAAAATATTAATTGGCTGGACAAAAAATATCCATCTCGGCATATTATACACTGCCATCATATTCAGCGCAATTCACTTTCAGTTTTATGGATTCGTGCCACGTATGATATTAGGTATGGTACTGGGATATTTATATATATGGAGCAAAAGCCTTTGGGTGCCTGTAATTGCACATGCTATTAACAACGCATTAACCGTAACTTTTACTCCAAATACATTCAACAAAGGGAACGAATTGGTTAAAATAGTTTCTAACAATCAAAATAGCATTGGATACATCATTGCAGGAATCTTTGTTTTCACATTTTGTATGTGGAGAATCTGGAAGTACTATCAGATACAATCTGCACTCTCTGTTTTAGATGAATAATAAATAACCTAAAAGACAAAAAGAAAGCCGGGAATTAACATTAAAATTCCCGACTTTCTTTTATATAGTAAACTATATTATTCTCTATTCTCAAAATCTTTTCTACGGAGCACAAAGCTATTACTAAGATACTTTTCACGTACAATCTTATTTTCAGCTAATTCTTCCGGAGTTCCCTGGAAAAGAATTTTTCCTTCAAACAAAAGGTATGCACGGTCTGTAATACTTAAGGTTTCCTGTACATTGTGGTCTGTAATCAAGATTCCAATATTCCTATCTTTAAGCTTCCACACAATATGCTGAATATCTTCCACCGCAATAGGGTCTACTCCGGCAAATGGTTCATCAAGCATTATGAACTTCGGATTAATAGCCAGACAACGAGCTATCTCAGTACGACGGCGTTCACCTCCGGATAGCTGATCTCCCAGATTTTTACGCACCTTCTGCAAACGGAATTCCGCAATCAGGCTTTCGAGCTTTTCTTTTTTATATTCTTTCGAAGTATTGGTCATCTCCAATACTGCCATAATATTATCTTCCACGCTCATCTTCCGAAAAACAGAAGCCTCCTGTGCTAAATAGCCAATTCCATTTTGCGCTCTTTTATATACCGGATACTTAGTAATTTCCAGATCATCAAGAAAAATGCGGCCTTCATTTGGAGTAATCAACCCTACAGTCATATAGAACGATGTTGTTTTTCCTGCACCGTTGGGACCTAGTAATCCTACAATTTCTCCCTGCTTTACATCTATTGATACATGACTAACTACCGTTCTCTTTCCGTACTTTTTCACAAGATTCTCAGTACGAAGAACCATTTTAGGTTCCTCCTGCGGTTCGATAGAGATATCTTCCGGTTGCTCAACCAAAGTATCGGTATTATTAAGCTCAACCTGATTTTCAGTAAATCCTTCTTCAGCCATTGTTATTCTATATTTTGGGGGCAAATGTAGCAAAAATATGCATAAATTAATGTACATTTGCCCACAAATAAGATAATATGTTCAAAGTATTAAGGACTTTTGGAAGATACATCATGTTATTGGGCCGAATATTTTCACGCCCTGAAAGTATGAGGATGTATTTAAAGCAATTAGTAAAAGAAGTAGAGCAATTGGGAGTAAACTCAACTGGTATCGTTTTACTGATTTCATTTTTTATCGGAGCGGTTATTACCATTCAAATCAAATTAAACATTGAAAGTCCCTGGATGCCGCGTTGGACTGTAGGTTATGTTACCCGTGAAATTATGCTGCTGGAGTTTTCATCTTCAATTATGTGTTTAATTCTTGCTGGTAAAGTCGGTTCAAACATTGCATCCGAATTGGGTAGTATGCGAGTTACTCAACAAATTGATGCACTTGAGATAATGGGGGTTAACTCAGCCAGTTACCTCATCCTGCCAAAAATTGCAGCGTTGGTTATATTTATCCCTGTACTGGTAACCTTCAGTATATTTTCCGGAATTATCGGAGCCTATGCCACTTGTTGGTTTGGAGGTATAATGACATCAACCAATCTCGAGTTTGGACTACAATACACATTCGTTGAGTGGTATGTTTGGTGTGGCATTATAAAGTCGCTATTCTTTGCTTTCATCATTGCTACTGTGTCGGCTTTCTTTGGGTACACAGTCGAGGGTGGCTCCATTGCGGTAGGTAAGGCTAGTACAGACTCTGTAGTTTGTAGCAGCGCATTAATTTTATTTGCAGATATTATTCTTACTAAATTGTTAATGGGATGATCGAAGTTAAATCACTATATAAATCATTTGACGGCAGAGATGTTTTAAAAAATATAAATGCCGTATTTGAGAATGGAAAAACTAATTTGATTATCGGACAAAGTGGGTCTGGTAAAACCGTATTAATGAAATGCCTGGTTGGACTGCTTACTCCTGAAAAAGGAGAAGTACTCTACGATAACAGGAATTTCGTGACTATGGGAAAGAAGGAAAAGAAACTGTTAAGGAGTGAAATGGGAATGATTTTCCAGAGTGCGGCACTCTTCGACTCCCTCTCTGTATTGGATAATGTTCTGTTTCCATTGAACATGTTCTCTACTGATTCTGCAAAAGAGAGAATTAAACGTGCTATGTTCTGTTTGGAACGTGTAAACCTAAAAGAGGCTCATTCTGCTTTTCCTGGAGAAATAAGTGGTGGTATGCAAAAACGTGTTGCCATTGCCCGTGCCATTGCTCTAAATCCTCAGTATCTATTTTGCGATGAGCCAAACTCGGGACTAGATCCAAAAACATCTCTTCTTATAGATGAGCTTATTCAGGACATCACTAAGGAGTACAACATGACTACCATCATTAATACGCACGACATGAACTCTGTTATGGGTATCGGAGAAAAGATATATTATATCTATCAGGGTAACAAGGAATGGGAAGGTACAAAAGATGAGATTTTCACAGTAAACAATAAGCGGTTAAACGATTTCATCTTTGCTTCAGATTTCTTCCGTAAAGTGAAAGAAGTCGAAGTTCAGAGTCTGTCAGAAGAATAATAATCAATTCCACATAAAAAGGCTAGGGGCTATTCCAACATTGGAATAGCCCCTAGCCTTTTTATATCATTTATTCGAATATATATCTGCGAACGCTTTGTAGTTATTCAAAACTCTAAAATCTAATTTTACTTTTCAGATAAGGTCTTTCTTTATAACATAGACAAAAAAAATAGAGCCGCTAAAACTTATTTGCGGCTCTATTTTTTATTCTTTATTTCTGTCTAATAAATACATTTATTGGAGTTCCTGTCAAATTCCATTTTTCACGTAATTTATTCTCCAGGAATCTTTTATATGGTTCTTTTACATACTGTGGCAAATTAGCAAAAAATACAAAAGAAGGAACATGAGTATTCGGCAATTGAGTCACATATTTAATCTTTATGTATTTACCTTTTGTTGAAGGTGGTGGATAAGCCTCGATTAATGGAAGCATTTCTTCATTTAATCTTGCAGTAGAAATCTTAATTGATCTGTTATCATAAACCTCTCTTGCAACTTCAAGCACTTTAAATATACGTTGTTTAGTAAGAGCTGAAGTAAAGACGATAGGGAAATCAACAAAAGGAGCGAAACGATATCGAATAGCGCTTTCAAACTCTTTCATCACCTTATCGGTTTTATTCTCAACTAAATCCCACTTATTAACAACAACAACAAGACCTTTTGCATTTTTCTGAATTACAGAAAATATATTAAGGTCCTGACCTTCGACTCCTCGGGTGGCATCTAACATCAGAATACAAATATCAGCCCCTTCAATAGCGCGAATAGAACGTATTACCGAGTAATATTCAAGATCTTCATTAACCTTTCCTTTCTTTCTGATACCAGCAGTATCAACAAGATAAAAATCAAACCCGAATTTTTCGTAACGTGTATAGATCGAATCGCGGGTGGTTCCAGCTATTTCGGTTACAATATTTCTTTCTTCACCGATAAATGCATTGATAATTGAAGATTTTCCAGCATTAGGACGACCTACTACTGCAAAACGAGGAATATCATCGTCTAAAATTTCCGATGTATCTTTCTTAAACTTACTAACCAAAACATCTAGCAAGTCTCCTGTTCCACTTCCTGACAAGGAAGATATACAATGAGGATCTCCTAAGCCTAGACTATAAAATTCAGGTGCATTGTATTGAAGGTCACCATTATCTGTTTTATTAGCAACTAAGATTACAGGGCTTTTTGCACGACGAAGAATTTGCGCAACTTGTAAATCCAAATCGGTAACTCCATTCATTACATCCACAACAAAAAGAATTACATCTGCTTCATCAACAGCCAGAATTACCTGTTTGCGTATTTCTCCTTCAAAAATATCATCAGAGTTAACAACCCATCCTCCTGTATCAACGACCGAAAATTCTTGTCCCAACCATTCCGACTTACCATATTGACGGTCACGAGTCGTTCCTGCTTCGTCATTAACAATAGCCTGACGCGTTTTGGTCAAGCGATTAAAAAGCGTAGATTTTCCAACGTTAGGACGACCTACAATTGCTACTAAATTTCCCATTTTACAACTTTAATTTACGACTATCACAGTCGGTGAATACTAATCCAATTGGTAGCCAAAATTCTTTAGTTCTCTATCAGAACTTCTCCAGTCTTTATCAACCTTCACAAAAGTTTCCAAAAATACAGATTTACCAAAGAATTTTTCCAATGAGCGGCGTGCTTCCGTAGCCACTTTCTTCAAGGCCTTACCTTGTTTGCCAATAATGATGCCCTTTTGGGAATCTCGTTCAACATAAATAACCGCATTGATGCGAATCAATTTTGGTTCTTCTTTAAATTGCTCTACTACTACTTCAACAGCATAAGGTATTTCTTTGTCATAATAGAGCAATATTTTTTCACGAATAATTTCTGTAACAAAGAAACGAGCAGGTTTATCAGTCCACTGATCCTTATCAAAATAAGGAGGAGAATCAGGCAATAACTCCTTAATTCTGCGCATCACATAATCTACATTAAATTTAGAGATAGCAGAAATAGGTACAATCTCAGCCTGAGGAAGTAATTCCTTCCACTCTTCAACAAGAGCTTCCAGTTTTTGCTGATCAATAAGATCTATTTTATTAATAAGAACTAATACGGGAAAAGACTGTTGACGAACTTTTTCAATAAACTCATTATGCTTGTCTCCTGTTTCAATTACATCTGTTACATAAAGCAATACATCTGCATCAGATAATGCTGATGTTGAAAAACCCAGCATTGATTCCTGCAATTTATAGTTAGGCTTCAAAACACCCGGTGTGTCTGAAAACACAATCTGCATTTCATCAGTATTCAAAATACCCATGATGCGATGACGAGTTGTTTGCGCTTTAAAAGTCGCAATAGAAATACGCTCACCAACCAATACATTCATCAATGTAGACTTTCCTACATTAGGATTACCCACGATGTTTACAAATCCAGCTTTATGCATATATTTTATATTATTGAAAGAGACAAAAAAACGCATCGAAAATGGGATGCGTTTTTTATATCAGATTATTTATATATTTACTTTTCAGCTCCGTCATAACCCCATTTCACATAAACGGTTCCCCATGTGAAACCAGCTCCAAACGCCGTAAATAGCATATTGTCACCTTTCTTTAGTTTCTTTTCGAAGTCCCAAAGACAAAGAGGTAATGTAGCAGCACTTGTATTTCCATATCGCTGAATATTAACGAGAACTTTCTCGATAGGAACTTCCAAGCGGTTAGCAACTGCATCGATAATACGCATATTTGCCTGATGAGGAACAACCCAATCAATATTTTCTTTTGTCAGATTATTCTTTTCTGCAATGTGAGCTGTTACATCAGACATATTAGATACTGCATATTTAAAGACTGTACGGCCTTCCTGATACAGATAATGCATTTTATTATCTACAGTAAAATATGAAGGAGGACAAACTGAACCACCAGCTTTCATATGAAGGAAAGGAAGACCTTTACCATCTGTACGTAAGCAGGAGTCCATGATACCATAATCTTCAGTAGTTGGTTCAACCATAACAGCAGCAGCACCATCACCAAAAATTGGGCAAGTTGCTCTATCTGTATAGTTTACCATTGAAGACATCTTATCTGCTCCAACAATTATAATTTTCTTATATCTACCAGACTGAATAAATGCAGCAGCAGTTTCCATCAAATATAAAAAACCACTACAAGCAGCTTGAAGGTCAAAAGCAAACGCATTTTTCAACCCTAATTTATCACAAAGTATTGATGCTGTTGATGGGAAATGATAATCCGGAGTAGTTGTGGCAACAATAACTAAATCAATATCATCTGGGTTAGAACCAGTTTTCTGCATTAATTGTTTTGCTGCTTTACGGGCCATATAAGAAGTACCTAATCCTTCTTCATTAAGGATACGACGTTCTTTAACCCCTATACGCGTCATAATCCATTCATCATTGGTATCTACCATTTTTGATATCTCTTCATTAGTCAAGATATAATCAGGTACATATCCACCAACACCTGTGATTACTGCATTAATTTTTTCCATTAATTTAATTTTAATGTAATTATACCGCAAAATAAGCCTGGGAGTAATCTCCCTGGCTATATTTTAATAGTATAGAACTTTTTCTGCTTAGATAGCAGCTTCTTTTTCGATAGCAAGCTTGCCTCTGTAATAACCGCAAGCTCCACATACTGTGTGATAAACATGCCATTCACCACAATTTGGACAAATAGCCAATGTTGGAGCTACAGCTTTATCATGAGTTCTTCTCTTTGCAGTTCTCGTTTTTGATTGCTTTCTTTTAGGATGTGCCATTTTCTTAAACTTTAATTATTATCTAATATTTTTTTTAATTCATTCCATCTAGGATCTATAGAATCTTCTTCTACGTCCTCAATTTCCTCTGCAACTGAAGAATCTATTTCATCAATACCCTCATCATCAGGTGTTGTTCGAAGATGCTTATTTAGTTTGCTTACCATGCCTTTATTACATTTACCAGGAGCATGAACATGTTTCATTGGTATAGCCAAAGCTATAAACTCATATATAAACCAAGCAAGATTGATATATCCCTCGTCTTCAGGAATAATAACTACATTGTTATTTTCCTCAGCATAGTCACTGCCAAATTTAACAAACAGCTTATCTGCAGATGTTACAGGTACCTCCATATCATCAAGACAACGATCACAAGGGACTAATACATTTCCTTCTGTCTGGAATGAGAGTTCAAAGGTTCCCGCCGCTCTTTTAACGATAAGAGTAACATTGACTTTACCTTTTTGAACTTCGGGTCCGTCAATATTTGCAAAGAATACATTGTCAAGCACAAACTCAAATGAACATGAATCTGCTTGCATTGCTTTTAAATCAACTTTATATTTATCGAACTTTCCCAAAACTAGTTATTTATAATTTTTGCAAAGGTACAAAAAAAGTGTATACCAATTCTGTTTAATGCATTATTTTTACCTTAATAACAAGCCATTAAACACAATTCGGGCGACAAAGATACAAATAATAATCCTCATAAAGTATAAATGAGGGTTAAATCTTTATTTTTTCAGTTCAATTCTAAAAGTTGTACCTTTATTTATTTCAGAACGTTTTACATAAATCTTTCCTTGGTGGTATTCTTCCACAATTCTTTTAGCTAAAGATAAACCTAGTCCCCAACCACGTTTTTTTGTTGTATAACCTGGCTGAAAAACTGTTTTAAATTTAGATTTTGGAATTCCCTTTCCTGTATCTGAAATATCTATTATTACCTTCTTCTCATTATTTAATACTGAAAATGATATAATTCCTTGTCCTTGCATTGAATCAATTGCATTCTTACACAAATTTTCTATTACCCATTCAAAAAGTGGAGAGTTCAGTTGCACCCAAACAGGTTTTTCATCAGATTCTCTAACAAATACAACTTTCCCTGAACATCTTTTTGAAAGATAATCTATAACATTATTAAGTATCGAGATAAGTTCGCATGGATTAGGTTCGGGCATTGAGCCTATTTTTGAAAAGCGGTCGGCAATAAGTTGCAATCTATTTACATCATTGTCCATTTCAGAAATCAAACTATCATTTACATATCTTGATTTCAATATTTCTACCCAAGCCATCAATGAAGATATGGGCGTACCAAGCTGATGTGCCGTTTCTTTAGAAAGTCCAACCCATACTTTATTCTGTTCAGCTTTCTTAGAACTCAACAACGCAAAAATAGCAATTACAACAAAAACAAGAACCACTCCTAATTGAACATACGGATAAGTTGCAAGCCGTTTAAGCATTAATGAATCATCGTAATAAATATCAATATAGTCAGTTTGTGCTTGTTTAACGGCTTTATCATCTGACTTAAGATATATTCTTATCTTATGATTACTATATCCAAAACTAGCAACTTTATCATGCAAGTATTTATCAGAATTTGAAGAAGGAACTGAAATATTCCTATAGCTTTCTATATCTCCTTTTTTGCCTACTACAATTACAGGTATTGTGTTATTTCCATTCAACACTTTAAGTACCAAAGTTAAATCTGTTGTTTCATCTGCATTATTGAAAGTTTTCATGGCCTCAGACCAAACTTCCATTTTGTTTTTTTCCTCTGCCGACAAATCTTTAATTAATATATGAGAAATAACTAGCGATGAAAAAGCAATTATTATTGCAATCAACACTAGCACTATCTTTATTTGTTTTATTCTATCCCCAATTATCATTATTAAAAGATTTATTGAAATATAAAACGCAATATTACAAATTATATTTTAATGTGTAGTGAATTTATCTATGATGGAGTACATTAAGAGCTAAATACAATCCAAGGAACAAATAACAATCCGATAATATAAGAATAAAGAAAATTATTTTGGTGAGGAATATCTTAACTTTTTCGAATCTGTTCATCAAAGAAGGTTTTGGCAAATAAGAGAAATGATATTTGCATAAAAGTATCATGTAGATTTTAAAATTGCTCCAATAGTATATTAGTAAAAAAAATCATTCCTATATTCCGAGAAAAAAAACAGAGTAATACGTATACAAATAACAAATATGGTATATAATAAGAGAAATCATATATTACCAGGGAACATTAGATACATCTCCAGAGACATATATACCCAAAAAAAAGAGTCCCATTCATTATTCAATGAACAGGACTCTTTGATAAAACGGCAGCTACCTACTCTCCCACTGTTACGCAGTAC
>Ga0183099_1000092_pt1 | contig 93972 bp, 68 predicted proteins | sample Biomet1_FD_127788 | JGI IMG/M metagenome (GOLD analysis project Ga0183099, IMG submission 127788) | Microbial communities from bioreactor (seeded with anoxic lake sediment) at LBNL, California, USA - Biofuel metagenome 1 | ecosystem: Engineered > Bioreactor > Anaerobic > Unclassified ...
ATTTTCTTCTACGTTACTCTACCCTCGCGAATAGCTTTCTGTTAGGAAGTAGGATGCTCTGTGTTGCCCGGACTTTCCTCCCGCACATAATGTGCGTGCGACAAACCGGTTGGCTGCTTTTAGTTTTGCAAAAGTAGTGAAAATAATTGGAAGAATAATAAATCTTGTATGCTATTTTGCTATTATGAGTTTGCTGTCTTTTATATATTATATGCACACATATTTTTAAGTGTGTGACAAACGTTATAGAAATACTTCTTTTATATGTTCCGGTATAAAATTTGGCACTGCGACTACCACGTCGTTTCAGGATGGAACGCTCTTTTACCCCTTCATTTATTCTATATATAAATCTGCTTTTGAAGAAAAACAGATTAAAATTATTTATGGCGCTAGTAGCTTTGATAATAAGCTTTCTATATGCTGTATTATTGGGGTTTTATCTAAAATGTAATTAAGGAGATTATAGAGCTATTGTACTTTTTTTATTCACCAATAGTTTTATTTTATTCGCCTATGGATTTTAATTATAGGCCTGTAAACTGAAATTATAAAGGAATAAATTCCTGTCATTTCTTTTTTATCAAAAGCATTGATTGAGATCAGCCAAAACATATTCTCCGTTTCATGATTAATAGACATGCAAAAAAGAATGAATTTTAATTCTTAAAAAATCTAACAAAATGTATCTGTTGATAAAATAAATAATATCTTTGTATGAGTAAGATAATCATTTAATGCTCATCAAAATGAAAAAACGTTTCCTTCTGTTTCTCATTCTATTCAGTGGGGCTGTAATGTATAATTATACTTCAGCAAGAGCTCTTCCAAAACGTATTAAAAAGGTGGTTGAAACTGTTGAACAAAAGTACGCTCCTGATAAGCGAAATGCTGTGTTTGACTTGGAAATAAAAAAGAAAAGGAAAACTCTTACATTAAATGGTTATACTTCGGTTCCGGAAGCAAAAGCCGAACTGATCTCAGCTTTATTAGAGAAAAAATATAAGATAGTCGACAACTTTCGATTGTTGCCCGATAGTTTATTGGGGGAGAACATATACGGAATTGTGAACCTGTCTGTGGTCAATATCCGTAAAAAGGTTAGTTTCGCAAGTGAAATGATGACTCAGGCTTTGCTGGGCACCCCGGTGAAAATTTTGCGTGAAGATGAATGGTATCAAGTACAAACTCCTGATAACTATATTTCATGGGTAAATTCTTCCAGTATTTATCCTATGAATAAGGCTGAATACAATTCATGGAATGCAGCAGATAAGATAGTTGTGACTTCTCATTATGGGTTTACCTATGAGAATCCGGATGTGAATTCCCAAACAGTGTCAGATGTAGTGAGTGGTAGCATGCTAAAATGGGAAGGAGCAGAAGGTGAGTTTTATAAAGTTTCGTATCCTGATGGGCGAATGGCTTACTTGCCTCAAAGTGCAGGGATGCCGGAAAGTAAATGGCTGAATTTAGATAATCAAAAGGCTGAGAGTTTAATCCGGACTGGAAAAACATTGATGGGTATTCCATATCAGTGGGGAGGAATGTCAGCAAAAGGTTTGGACTGTAGCGGATTTGTCAAGACGGTGATGTTTCTTAATGGAATTATCTTGCCTCGTGATGCTTCTCAGCAGGCTCAAGTGGGAGAGAAAATAGATATAACTAATGGATTTGATTCTCTGAAACCGGGCGATTTATTGTTTTTTGGGAGAAAAGCAACTCCTGAACTCGAAGAAAGGGTTATTCATGTGGCTATCTATATAGGAAATCAAAAGTTTATCCACTCTCAGGGATATGTACATATTAGCAGTTTTAACCCCGAAGATAAGGCGTTTGATCAATACAATCTAAATAGATTAGTAGGCGCAACCCGTATACTCGGACATGTTGGATCTACTGGTATTAATACGATTAAAACGAATCCATTCTATCAACCACAACAATAATACTCAATACATATGAGTCAAGACAGAAGACAATTTATCAAAACCGCTGCTTTAGCTGCTATTGGTTCCGGATTGGCAATGCAAGGTGCATTAGCCGGCGAATCATCTAATTCTCTTTTTTCAATTAATAAACATACTCATTCAGGTAAAATGAAACTAACTTTTAGACCGTATGATTTAAAACTGAAACATGTTTTTACAGTTGCATCTTATTCCCGGACTACTACTCCTGATGTACAGGTAGAAATTGAATATGACGGGGTGGTAGGTTATGGTGAAGCCTCCATGCCTCCTTATTTAGGGGAATCAGTAGAGTCTGTTATGGCTTTCCTTAAGAAAGTTAATTTGGAACAGTTTAGTGATCCTTTCCAATTGGAAGATATATTAGCGTATGTTGATGGAATCATGCTTGGAAATACTGCTGCAAAAGCGTCTGTTGATATAGCACTCCATGATTTAGTAGGTAAACTATTAGATGCTCCATGGTACAAGATATGGGGACTTGATAAGGAAAAAACTCCTTCTACTACCTTTACAATAGGTATTGATACGGCTGAAATAGTTAAAGAAAAAACGCTTGAAGTAGCCGATAAGTTTAATATTCTAAAAGTAAAGCTTGGAAGGGAGAATGACAAAGAAATAATTAATGCCATCCGTTCTGTTAGTCAGTTGCCTATTGCTGTTGACGCTAATCAAGGATGGAAAGACAAATATCAGGCTTTGGATATGATTTTGTGGCTCAAAGAACAAGGAATTGTAATGATAGAACAGCCCATGCCAAAGACACAACTTGACGATATTGCTTGGGTTACCCAACAAAGTCCGCTCCCTATTTTTGCAGATGAATCTCTTCAGCGATTAAGTGATGTAGCTAAGCTGAAAGGCGCTTTCACTGGAATAAATATAAAGCTGATGAAATGTACCGGTATGCGAGAAGCATGGAAGATGGTTACATTGGGAAGAGCTCTCGATATGCGGATTATGGTAGGGTGTATGACTGAAACGTCTTGTGCTGTTTCGGCTGCTGCTCAATTCTCTCCAGCTGTCGACTTTGCCGATCTGGATGGTAATCTTCTTATTTCTAATGATCTCTTTAAAGGGATGGAAGTAATAAAAGGAAAGATTGTATTGAATGATCTTCCAGGTATCGGTATAACGAAATTGTAGATTTATGAAAAAAACTTGCTGGCTCAGTCTGTGCGGGATGTTACTGCTTACAGGCTGTACTTCCCGTTTAGCAAAGACGAATGATTTTGAAAAAGAAAAGATGAATCGTATCCAGATTGATTTTACTAAAACAAAAGAACAGGTCACTGAATATATTCGAAAATATATCCCCGATGTAAGTGAAGAACAGTTGCTGCAATGGGAAAAGGAAAAATCACTGGAATGTATTATTGTTAATGGGAAAAAGATGTATTTTAATAATGCAGCACCTAATCTTTTTCGTATTAATAAGGAAGCATCAGACATTAAACTGGCTAAAGATGGCTTAATTATTGATGGCAAAGACAAAGTAAATTCTATTCATGTGCCTCAGATTGTGAGTGAAGTAAAAACCAAACAACAGAATTTAGTTCTTCCAGTAAGAATGCGAGTTAAGTATACTTTAACTGTTAAGCCAAATGCTGTACCCGAAGGGGAGATTATCCGTTGTTGGTTACCTTTTCCACGTACTGATCAACCCCGCCAAACGGATGTAAAATTGATTAATGCCAGTGAAGATAAGTATACTATAGCTCCGGTCAAGTATAAGCATTCCACTTTGTATATGGAGAAAAAGCAGGAGAAAGATAATCCGACAGTATTTTCTGCAGAATATGAGTATACCTCAAGTGCAGAATGGCACCAACTGAAACCCGAGAATATTCTTCCTTATAAAAAGGATACTCGTTTATATAAGGAATATACTAGTGAAAGGGAAGCACATATTCGTTTTACACCACGCATCAAAGAACTAGCGCAGCAACTAGTGGGTAATGAACAGAATCCTCTTTTAAAAGTGAAACGAATATACGAGTGGATTAATCAGTTCCCTTGGGCATCTGCACGAGAATATTCTACTCTTGAAAATATTCCGGAATATGTGCTTGATAATAAACACGGCGATTGCGGGCAAGTTAGCTTGCTCTTTATCACATTGGCTCGTTATTGTGGCATTCCTGCAAAGTTTCAAAGTGGTTTTATGATGCATCCGGGAGCGGATAATATGCACGATTGGGCTCAGGTATACTTTGAAGGAATTGGATGGGTGCCTGTAGATCAGTCTTTCGGACTTTTTACTTCTGATAACGAAGATGAAAAACACTTCTTTATGTCCGGTATTGATTCTTATCGCATGATTGTGAATGACGACTTTTCCAGCTCCCTTTTTCCCAAAAAAGACTATACACGAAGTGAAACTGTAGATTTTCAGCGGGGAGAAGTTGAATGGAGAAAAGGTAATCTTTATTTTAATCAATGGAAATGGAACATTGAAGTTGAGTATCTGAAGTAAATCTTGCCATATGTTTTTTGTCATATTTTCATCTAATGAATGTAAATTTGTCAGTCTCTGTCGTTAAGCGCTGTTAAGTGTATTATTTCTCTGTTAAAAGATAGCAAAAATTAATGACAATATGAATAATTGACTGATTTTTGTTGTTATTTTAACGTCGTCAATGTTAAACACGAATAGAATATTAACAAAATTAAATGCAAGAAATGATATGAAACAGAAAACGAAAAACATCTTAGGTTTAGGACTTGTAATCGCTATCAGTTCAGGTGTAGCAGGAGTAACAACATACTCATTAGTAACTCCCAAAAGAGCAAATATGTCGTATGAAGAAATGTTCCAGCAAAATCCAAATGTTCAGCGTGCCAGCTTTAATGTGGCAGATGCAGCTCCTGTAGATTTTACTTTGGCAGCAGAGAATTCTGTACATGCTGTAGTTCATATTAAATCAACAATTAATGCAAAAACAACGACCGTAGAAGTGCAAGATCCTTTCTCTGATTTCTTTGGAGATTTCTTTGGAAATGGTAATGGTGGTCGTCAGCAAAGGCAAGTTCAACAACCCAAACAAGAAGGCATAGGTTCCGGTGTTATCATCTCAAAAGATGGATATATTGTTACCAACAATCACGTAATTGACAATAGTGACGTTATTACAGTTACTCTTAATGATAAAAGAGAATTCAAGGCTCGCTTGATAGGTGCTGATGCTGCTACAGACTTGGCTTTGATTAAGATAGAAGGAAATGACTTTCCAACTCTTCCGGTGGGAAATTCAGATGATTTAAAGATTGGAGAATGGGTTCTTGCTGTAGGTAATCCATTAAATCTGTCTTCAACTGTTACAGCAGGCATTGTGAGTGCAAAAGCACGTAACCTTGGTATGGGAGGTGGAGGAATTGAATCCTTCATTCAAACAGATGCTGCTATTAATAGAGGAAATAGTGGTGGCGCCTTAGTAAATACTCGTGGCGAATTAATCGGAATCAACTCTGCTATCTATTCTCCAACAGGTTCTTATGCCGGTTATGGATTTGCAATTCCAACTGCTATTATGAAAAAAGTAGTTGCTGATCTGAAAGAATATGGAGCTGTTCAGCGTGCTTTGTTAGGTGTTAAGGGAGGTGATAATAGCGCTGAACTTTCTAAAGAAAAAGATTTAGGGGTAATTAATGGCGTTTATCTTGATGAGATAGTAGATGGAGGTTCTGCTGCTGACGCTGGCTTGAAAGCAAAAGATGTGATTGTTGCTATTAATGGTAAAGATATTAAATCTATGGCTGAATTGCAGGAAACAATCACTCGTATGACTCCTGGAAGCAAAGTGAAAGTAAAAGTTATCCGTGATAAAAAGGAAAAAATATTTGATGTGACATTAAAGAATTCACAGGGCAACACTAAAGTAGTAAAAAATGCAGGAATGGAAATCCTTGGTGCTGCTTTCAGAGAACTGCCTAAAGATTTGAAAGAACAGCTGAAATTAAGTTCTGGGTTAGAGGTTACCGGTGTGGAAAGTGGTAAGATGAAAGAGGCTGGAGTAAGCAAAGGGTTTATTATCTTGAAGGTTAATGGCCAGCCTGTTAGTTCTACATCTGATTTGGAAGAGATCTTAAAATCAGCAACTCAATCACCGGAACAGGTTCTTTTTATGACTGGTATGTTCCCATCTGGCAAGCGTGCTAATTATGCTGTAGATCTTTCAACTAAAGACTAAAATCATCTACACATATACAGTTTACACAGATTTGTTTGAATTCTATATTTATTCTGAACAAATCTGTGTAAACTGTGTTTATTTATACTATAAAAAAACAAAATAGCGTTCTATTTACGTTAAATATGAATATTTTGTTGTAACTTTGTCCCTTCAAATTTGTTTTATAAGCATGAGACAATTAAAGATTACCAAAAGTATTACTAACAGGGAGAGCGCTTCTCTTGACAAGTATCTTCAGGAAATCGGTCGTGAGGACTTGATTACTGTAGAAGAGGAAGTGGAACTAGCCCAACGCATTCGTAAAGGGGACCGTGTAGCATTAGAAAAACTGACACGAGCAAATCTCCGTTTCGTTGTATCCGTAGCTAAACAGTACCAAAACCAAGGTTTGAGTTTGCCCGACTTAATTAATGAAGGCAATTTAGGACTGATTAAAGCAGCTGAAAAGTTTGATGAAACGCGAGGTTTTAAGTTTATCAGTTATGCCGTATGGTGGATTCGTCAATCTATTCTTCAGGCTTTAGCTGAACAATCTCGTATTGTTCGTCTTCCGCTTAACCAAGTTGGCTCTCTAAATAAAATTAGTAAAGCCTTCTCTAAGTTTGAGCAAGAAAATGAGCGTAAGCCTTCACCTGAAGAATTGGCAGATGAACTGGATATTCCGGTAGACAAAATCTCAGATACATTGAAAGTGTCAGGAAGACATATTTCTGTAGATGCACCTTTTGTTGAAGGAGAAGATAACAGTCTTTTGGATGTGTTGGTCAATGACGATTCACCTATGGCGGATCGTTCTCTGGTTAATGAATCTCTTGCCAAAGAAATTGATAGAGCACTTTCTACGTTAACCGACAGAGAAAAGGAGATTATCCAAATGTTCTTCGGTATAGAAACGCAAGAAATGACGTTAGAAGAAATCGGCGATAAATTTGGCCTCACACGTGAGCGCGTTCGTCAGATTAAAGAAAAAGCTATTAGACGATTAAGACAAAATTCGCGTAGTAAATTGCTCAAATCCTATTTGGGATAAGTAAAAAAATCAATTTCTGAGAAAAAGTATATAAAGCCGGACAACCTTTTGGTTGACCGGCTTTATTTTTATCATATTTTTACTTTGGAGTTTTATGCTTTTCGTTATCTTTGTGTCGAACTATAATAAAAAAACTTATCCATGAAATTTATAAAAACTGTATTACCTGCGATTGTGATGCTATGTGTGCTCTCATCGTTCTCTTTATTAAAGAAAGCTCAGCCTGTTTATGCTTTTGGTATTTCTGCTTCATTCACAGATTCAATAGTTTATTATACAGAAATTCAGGTACTGGACAGTGTAAATATTACTTCAGAAGGTTTTCTTCCTAAAAGAGAAGCATATAGCTATCAACTTAAAAACTATCTTGAAAGTAAAGGAGAAGCAAATCGTACTTGTATGATCTATTTTTCGGATAGTCAGAAAAAGATAGCTAGTGAATTTGATAAGATTTCTGGTAAATACAAGAAAAATAAAGCAGTTTCTTTCAAGAAAATAGAAAAAAAAGATTTTCAATTTAAAAAACCAGAGGAATAATTAATTCCTCATTATATATATTATCATGAAAAAGCTGTTTCTACTATTATTAGGCATAATTATATTCAGTGCTTGCCATCATGATGATCCAACTCCTAGTACGGCAGATAATCGTACAGTGTTGGTTTATATGATTGCAGATAATAGCCTAACATCAAATGTCGAAGCCAATATTGACAGTATGATGTCCGGATATAAAACAGCAAAAGTAACAGGAAATCTGTTGATTTATCTTGATGATACTAGTAAATCTCCTGTTTTATATAAATTGAAAAAGAATAGTAACGGTACTGTAACCAAAGAAACTGTTAAATATTATTCAGAACAGAATTCAGTAGATGTTTCTGTAATGAAAGGTATCCTTTCTTATGTCTACAACTCTTACCCAGCATCAAGTTATGGTCTGGTACTTTGGTCACATGGATATAGTTGGGTTCCTACGCCAGCAACAAAAACAATTACTACTCGTTGGTTTGGACAGGATCAGTCAACGACAACTCAGGGAGATCAAACTCATTATATGGATATTCCTGATTTAGCGACTGCTATATCTGGAGCTCCTCATCTTGATTTTATTATGTTTGATGCCTGTTTGATGAGTGGTGTTGAAGTTGCCTACGAATTAAAGGATTATACAGATTATCTGATAGCTTCTCCTGCAGAAGTTATTACTGACGGCTTTCCTTATGCTCAGATTATAGAACCGATGTTTAGTACGAATAAAAATTATCAAAAGATTGCATCTAGCTTTTATGATTATTACAATGCAATGAGCGGAGAATATAAATCGGCAACAATTGCAATGACTAAATGTAGTGAAATGGATAATCTGGCTGCGGCAACAAAGAAAATCATTGGGGCTCATGCTTCTGAAGTAAGTACTTTCGTATCTAGTGGTCTTCAATTATATGATCGTGAAAATAGCAATAATCATTTTGCATACGACTTTGGACATTTTATTGAAAGTATAGCAACCCCAAGCGAGTGGACTACTTTTCAGAAGCAATTGAATGCTACAGTGATATATAAAGCAACAACCGATTATTTTATTAATTTACCAATTGATTCCAATCATTTTAGTGGTTTAGGAGCATATATTCCTAAGGCAACCCAAACCACGTATAATAGTTTCTTTAAAACACTTTCCTGGTATAATGCAGCAGGTTGGAATCAAGTTAGCTGGTATTGGGAACAAAGTCGTTGACTTTTTAGATAAAGATTAAATTTAGTATATAATGCAAAAACTTCTTTCACTCCCTCCTAATTTAGTAGATTGTTTTCACGAAATAGAAGGAGCGGATTATAAAGATTGGTTCTGTACATCAGATCCAATTGGAGCTAAATTAGGTTCTGGCGGGGGAACTACCTGGCTATTGGCAGAATGTCAAAAGAAGAATGCTCCGGAAGCTAATTTCACTCAGTGGATATCTCAGGAAAAACGTATATTACTCCATGCTGGAGGACAAAGTCGCAGGTTACCTGGTTATGCTCCTTCAGGTAAAATATTAACTCCAATTCCTGTTTTCAGATGGGAGAGGGGACAGAAACTTAAACAAAATCTGCTTTCACTTCAATTGCCTCTTTATGAACAAATAATGAAGAAGGCACCAGATTCTTTGCATACACTAATTGCTAGTGGAGACGTTTACATCCGGTCTGAGAAAACATTGCAACCAATTCCCGAAGCTGATGTAGTTTGTTATGGTTTATGGGTTGACCCATCTTTAGCAACTCACCATGGTGTGTTTGTTTCTGACAGAAAGAAACCAGATCAACTTGATTTTATGCTTCAGAAGCCATCACTTGAAGAACTTGGCTCGTTGGCTAAAACGCACATGTTCCTCATGGATATTGGTATCTGGATATTAAGTGACCGCGCTGTAGAACTTCTTATGAAACGTTCTTATACAGCTGATGGTAACGAACTAAAATATTACGACCTTTACACAGATTTTGGCTTGGCTTTGGGCGATAATCCCCGTATAAAAGATGAAGATCTCAATTCTCTTTCAGTGGCTATTCTTCCTCTTCCAGGTGGAGAGTTTTATCATTATGGAACAAGTAAGGAACTTATATCTTCTACATTAGCTGTCCAGAACCTGGTTCGCGATCAGCGGGAGATTATGCAGCGAAAGGTAAAACCTCATCCTGCTATGTTTGTTCAGAATGCCGGAATTGGAATTCAACTCACTGCCGATAATTCAGAATTATGGGTAGAAAATAGCCATATTGGTAAACAATGGACTTTGACTCATCAGCATATTATTACCGGAGTTCCGGAAAATGATTGGGAAATGAAACTTCCTGCCGGTGTTTGTGTTGACGTGGTTCCAATGGGTGAACATGATTATGCCGCTCGTGCTTATGGATTGAATGATGCATTCAAAGGCACCCTTGATAATGATGGAACCATGTTTATGGGAAAATCATTTAAAGAATGGGTATCAGTCAGAGATTTGCAAATAGACGAAGCAACTTTTGGTCGGACAGACGATCTTCAGGCTGCTAAGTTATTTCCTGTTTGCCATAACACAGAGGAACTTGGAAAGGTATTCCGATGGATGATATTTGATCCAGAATTTGCAGAAGGAAAGAAAATATGGGAACAGTCTGTTAGACTTTCTGCTGATGAGCTTTCTGCAAAGGCAAATTTAAAGAGACTTTATGCACAACGCGAGACTTTTAGAAAGAAAAACTGGTCGGCACTTGCTGCTAATTATGATAAAAGTGTATTTTACCAGCTAAACCTGGCAGATGCAGCATCTGAATTTGCAAAACAACAGATTGCTTTACCCGAACTTCTAGGGGAAGATGCTCCATTAATGACACGAATTCATAACCAGATGTTTCGGGCACGTGCATTACAATTACAGAATAAAGAATATAAGGTCGAAGAACAAAGGGCATTTGCTCTGCTTCGTGAAGGATTGATTGGCTCGTTGTCTGAGAAAAAACAACAGCCAATAATGAATGTATATCCCGATCAGATTGTATGGAGCCGCAGTCCGGTTCGTATTGATTTGGCAGGCGGTTGGACAGATACACCTCCTTACTGCCTTTATTCGGGAGGAAATGTGGTGAATATTGCCATAGAACTCAATGGGCAACCACCTTTGCAGGTATATGTAAAGCCAAGCAAGGAATATAAAATAATACTTCGTTCAATTGATTTGGGCGCAATGGAAGTTGTAACCACGTATGAAGAATTGAATGATTTTGCAAAGGTAGGTTCACCTTTCTCTATTCCTAAGGCAGCTCTCACTTTAGCTGGTTTTAGTCATGCATTTGCTTCTAAAACTTATAAAACATTAGAAGATCAGTTAAAGGAATTCGGATCGGGTATTGAAGTTACTTTGCTTGCTGCCATTCCTGCCGGATCAGGTTTGGGAACAAGTTCCATTCTTGCTTCTACCGTACTTGGTGCTGTTTCTGATTTCTGCGGATTGGCTTGGGATAAGAATGAAATTTGCCAGCGTACACTGGTTTTGGAACAACTACTTACTACCGGTGGTGGTTGGCAAGACCAATACGGAGGAGTGCTTCACGGAGTGAAACTGCTGCAGACCAATAAAGGATTCGATCAATCTCCTTTAGTTCGTTGGTTACCCGATTATATATTTAATAATCCAGAATACAAACCTTGCCATTTACTTTATTATACAGGTATTACCCGTACGGCAAAGGGTATTCTTTCTGAGATTGTTTGCGGTATGTTCCTTAATTCTACCGAACATCTTACGTTGCTTAGTGAAATGAAAGCGCATGCGCTCGATACTTACGAAGCTATTCAGAGAGGTAATTTCGAAGAAACGGCTGCATTAGTTGGGATGACTTGGAATCAGAACAAAGCATTAGATTCTGGAACTAATCCTCCGGCAGTAGAAGCCATTATAGATTTAATAAAGGATTATACATTAGGATACAAACTTCCCGGAGCCGGAGGTGGTGGATATTTATATATCATTGCCAAAGATCCGAAAGCAGCATTAAAAATCAGAGATATTCTCAATGAACATCAACCGAATCCAAATGCAAGATTTGTAGAAATGACTCTTTCAAATAAAGGATTGCAGGTTAGCCGCTCTTAATTTGATTACTTATAAAAAGTAAAAGTCCTCTTATCTGGAGATTATATCAGATAAGAGGACTTTTTATTAATCTCCTGGTTATACTGTTCTATATCTTTATTAGTACTAGCTTTCAATTGTGTGCTGTTCTGCATAATTTTAATTCTTCGGTTATACATTAATTAATTCTTGTACAAAAGAATGCAATCTTCTGTACAGAAGAAATGTTTCTTTTGTACAAAACAATTCATTCTTTTGTACAAGGAGAATATAATATCCGGTGAATGATTCTAAAAACCTTGCGGATACATATAAACAAGCCGGAATTGCATCTGAAAATACCGAAATACTTCCCAAAATTGCTTTGTGAATAGCTGATGAAAGTACAAACTGCATTTGGTCAACGATAATATGCAGGTGGTCAAAAGAATTTGATCCACTGATATTTAGATACTAGCTTTGCATAGAACTAAAAAAGAGATAATTATGTATAAGCTAAGTTGCCTTTTTCTTTTATTGAATTCATTTCTATGTTTCAATGCTTTTTCTTCAGAGACAAGCGCAGTATTAAGCGGTAAAGTCCTTGTAGAGAACAAATCACCGCTGGAAGGTGCTCAGGTTATTTTACTGGCTCAGAAAGATTCCTCGTTTGTGAAAGGAACAGCCAGCGATAATAATGGAAATTTTATTTTCAGACAAATAGCTCCGGGACGTTATTTTGTTCAGGTTTCCATGCTTGGTTATAAAAAGGAATTCAGAAATACAGTTGTTGAATACGGAAAATCGGTTGTACTTTCGCCTGTATATTTGGAAGTGGAAGCTAAGAATCTAAAGACTATTGTGGTTACTGCAAAAAGACCACCAGTAGAGATTATGGCCGATAAGACAGTAGTTAATATTGAATCGTATACGTTAAGTTCGGGAAATAGTGCACTTTCTGTTATGCAAAGTCTTCCGGGCGTAATTGTTGGGAATGATGGTTCTGTCTCAATGAATGGTAAAGCCGGAACAAAGGTTTTAATTGATGGAAAAACCTATTATCTGGGAGGGGCAGAGCTGGTTAATTACCTCAAATCTACTCCAGCATCAGCTCTTGATAAAGTAGAATTAATCACAAATCCATCAGCAAAATATGATGCTAGCGGAAATTCGGGAATTATTAATATCAGGACTAAAAAGTCAAAGATGATGGGCTTTAATATGACCCTCAATTCAAGCTTCGAGCAAGGTGATTACGGGCGGTTTAATAACAATGTTTCGTTCAATCATCGTAATGGGAAAATAAATGTTTTTGGAATGTATGGTTATTATACAGGGCATGACTTTATTGATTTAAAAGTTATCAGAAAAATAAATAGCTCTTTTTCTCCATCATATACCACCTTTGATCAGAATTCGTTCCGCAAAAGAGCCGATGATAATCAATATTTTAAGGCAGGAATTCAATATTATCTGTCGGACATGACTATTTTTGAGCTTTCGGCCAACGGATATTCAGCCAAACGTTCGGAGAGGGGGACAATTAATTCAGTCTTTTATACCTCTGTAGCGAAGAATGATTCAACTCTTAATTCGTTTACCAATAATAATGAGCATAGAAATAATTTCAGTTCAAGCCTGAACATGCTTCATAAATTTAATAATAAAGGTAAAGAGTTTAGCGTATCTTTTGATTATCTGCACTATTCTCTTGATGAGGATCAGATACATAATGATAGTTTTATGGGACTGAATGGTGCAACAACAGACGAATATTCAAAAGGTTTAAAGAACGGAACAATTAAAATGTATTCTGGTAGAGCTGATTTTACTTATCCGGTATCTGATAAATTCTCCTTCGAAGCAGGAGTGAAATCAGAATTTGTAGATATCGATAACGCATCTGTATATCAAAAAAAGGTAGGAGTGAGCTGGCTTCCGGATTATGGATTAAGCTATCAGTTCCTTTATCGAGAAAATATAAATGCAGCTTATATCAGCACAAAGTATTCCTTAAATAAATTTCATCTTGAAGGCGGTATTAGATTGGAAAATACAAATGTTAAAGGTCATCAGTTAGGAAATCAGCAACATAATGATTCTTTGTTTACAAAGTCGTACACAAATATATTTCCTACTGTTATGCTGAGTTATTCTCTTAACAATATAAATACTTTTAGTTTTACTTATGGAAGAAGGATAGGCAGACCTAATTACAAAGATTTGAATCCGTTCACTTATATATTCGATGCTTATACATACGAGCAGGGAAATACAGCATTACAACCACAGTTTTCTGATAATTTTGATATATCATATATTCTAAAGAATAATTATAATATTGGTTTGTTTTACGGTACAACTCAAAAGGCTATAGTGAAATCGTATATCATTAATGAAAGCGAAAATAGGGTATATGTTATGCCAACTAATATGTCATCGTATAACTCGTACGGTTTAAGGGTGGGCGTAGGAGATCTTTCATTTGTGAATTTTCTGCATTCAAGCATTAATGTTGGCTTAGTCCGTAATAACTATAATTGGGATTTGGATTTTTTTGGCAACAAGAACAGAAAAACAACCATCATGTTTAGTATGAATAACAGAATAAACCTACCTAAAGATTGGACGGCGGAAGTTACCGGATTTTATAATGGTAAAATGGCTTACGGACAAATATCCGTTTCTCCAATGTGGAGACTTTCTGCCGGAATTCAGAAGAAATTCCTGAAAGGAAACGCTACTTTAGGAATATATTCAAATGATATTTTAAATTCATACAGAGAAAAAGGAAGTGGCATTTTTAATGGAACATGGGCTAGTACCAATGAAAGAAATGACCGATGTGTAATTGGAATCTCTTTAACTTATCGATTCAAAAAAGGGTATACGTCAAAAGAATATAAGAAAAAAGGAGAATCTTTTGATGCAAAAAGAATAAATTTGTAGTATAAGCACCTTAAATGATGAAAACGAAGAAATATAATATATGGTTCTGGATTGTTCCATTGATTTTTGCAGTTGTTGTAATGGCTGGTATTCGTCTGGTAAGTGATACCCCAACCGGTTACAAATTCTGGGAACGACCTTTGGAATGGAACCTCATTGAGTTTGGTTTTGCATTAATAATAGCGTATCTGTGCCAGTTTATTATCAGTTATTTGTTAGAAAGAAATAATGCGCGTACCAAAAGACTTACAGTTAAGATGTTTCTTTCGGAATATCTTATGGTGTTGGCTGCAGGAATTATTGTATTCAATCCTTGTCTGGTGCTAATACATTACCTGATAAACGATCCTTTGGGCATAGATGATATTACTATTGCTAATACTATATTTCTTTTGGTGCTTATAATTATCTATTCTCTTTTTAGAGGAAATCAGATTCTTAATGCATATATTGACCAGAAACTGCAGACTCAGAAAATAAAAAATATGCAGGTTGAAACAGAACTGAAATTCTTAAAAGCTCAGTTCCATCCTCATTTTTTATTCAATGCATTAAATACTATTTATTTCCAAATTGACGAGAAGAATGAAACTCCAAGAAGAACAATTGAACAATTGTCGGATTTGCTCCGCTATCAGCTCTATGATGTTAATCAAGCAGTAACTATTGAACAAGAAATTAATTTTTTGCTTACTTATATAAATTTGCAAAAGGTACGGATGAAGGAAAGTCTTAAACTGGATGTTAATTTTAATCCGGAACTTAAAAATCAGAAAATTCACTCTTTGCTTTTGTTTCCTTTGGTTGAAAATGCATTGAAATATGTAGGGGGAGAGTACTGGATAAAGATAGATGGTAAGCTTGATGGGAATAGACTATTGTTTGAAGTTGTGAATGCTATACCTCAATCTCCTTTTCCCGCTTCTAAAATAGGTGGAATTGGACTTGAAAATCTAAGAAGAAGGCTCGAACTGTTATATCCGGGAAAGCATAAACTTATGATTTCTAAAACAGCAGACTCTTATAAGGCAAATTTGATGATTGAGTTTTAATTTGAAATATATAGCCAGAATGAAAATTAAATGTATAATAACCGATGATGAACCGATAGCAAGAAATGGAATTAAAAGCTATGTTGAAAGACTTGATTTTCTTGAATTAGTAGGTGTTTGTGAAGATGCCATACAGTTAAGCAACGCCTTGAAAACACAACAAGTAGATTTATTGTTTCTGGATATTGAAATGCCATACATGTCGGGCATTGATTTGCTAAACACTTTGGTTAATCCTCCAAAAGTTATTATTACCAGTGCTTACGAGCAGTATGCAATAAAGGGATATGATCTGGAAGTTGTAGATTATTTGCTTAAACCAATTTCTTTTGAACGATTTCTGAAAGCTGTGAATAAGGTGTATGATGTGATTGTGAATCAAACAGCACCAAAATCTCCCGATTATTTCTTTGTAAAAGCAAATCAGAAACTGGAAAAGATTTTCTTCAAGGATATATTATATGTTGAGGGGATAGAGAACTATGTGGCTATTCAAACTGCTTTGGGAAAGGTTATAACCCATTCAACTCTTAAGCTTATATTGGAGAATCTTCCTGAACAATTTTTTATTCAAACGCATAAATCTTTCATAATAAACGTAGATAAGGTATTGAATATTGAAGGGAATATGCTTGGCATAGATAAATATAAAATTCCTATATCAAGGACTTATAAAGAAAAAGTGCTGGAAGCTATCCTTAAAAACAAATTGCTTAGTAGCTGTTGACTCTGTTCTTTAAAACAATAATAGGACATATCACATGCCCTATTATTTAATCTACTCTATTAATCAACTTAATTTGTTGTTCAGATTGCTCTGAACTTTATCATATGTCTATTTCTTATTTATATACCAATCGTATATCATAGCAATACCATCTTCTAGTTCTACTTTGTGCTTCCAGCCCAGGCTGTGAAGTTTAGAAGGGTCAGTAAGCTTGCGCATTGTTCCGTCCGGTTTATCGGAATTGAAAACAATGTTTCCTTCGAAACCAACTTTTTCTGCAACCAGATAAGCAAGTGCTTTGATAGAAAGCTCTTTTCCTGTACCTATGTTAATATGGCAATTACGTACTTCCTTGCTGTTTCCTTTCAGATCTGTAAAATCTACATTTTCCATAATAAAAACACACGCATCGGCCATATCTTCACTCCAAAGGAATTCGCGTAAGGGAGCACCTGTACCCCATATTTCTACATTTACTTTTCCGTTGGCTGATTGGGTAATACCATATTTATTTAGTTTTTCAAGAATTGCTTCCTGACTGGCATTTCCATCTACACCTTCCACCGGGGCAGTATTAAAATCCTTGCGAATTTCGTCCCAGTTACTGGCCATTAGCTGTTTGCCTAAATGTGCCTTCCTGATTAAAGCCGGCAATACATGACTACGTTCCAGGTTAAAATTATCATTCGGACCGTAAAGGTTGGTTGGCATTACTGCAATATAGTTTGTTTCATATTGCAAGTTAAAGCTTTCACACATTTTCAGTCCGGCAATTTTAGCCAATGCATAAGGTTCATTGGTATATTCCAATTCAGAAGTAAGAAGGCAATCTTCCTTCATTGGCTGTGGAGCATTTCCCGGATAAATACAAGTACTTCCAAGAAACAACAACTTCTTTACTCCTGTACGGAATGAATTGTATATTACATTATTCTGAATTTCCAGATTGCGATAAATAAAGTCAGCTCTGTAAAGGCTGTTTGCCACAATACCGCCCACATGTGCAGCAGCCAGAAATACATATTCTGGTTTTTCCTGATCAAAAAACTCCGTTACAGCAGCCTGGTTACATAAATCAAGCTCCTTATGAGAACGAAGAACGAAATTAGTATATCCTTTTTTCTTCAGATTATTTAGAATAGCCGAACCTACAAGTCCGCGGTGTCCGGCTACAAAAATCTTTGCATCTTTTTTCATCATTATTTATTTGCGATCAACTTTCTGACTTTTTCCATATCATGTTGTACCATGATCTTTACCAACTCAGGGAAAGATGTTTGTGTAGGATTCCAGCCAAGTAATGTTCTTGCTTTTGTAGGATCTCCTAATAATTGTTCAACCTCAGCCGGACGGAAATATTTAGGATCCACTTCAACTAATACACGACCAGTAGCTACGTCAATACCTTTTTCATCAACTCCTTCACCTTCCCAACGAAGCTCAATATCTGCTTCTTTGAAAGCTAGTGTACAGAATTCTCTTACAGTATGCATTTCTCCGGTAGCAATCACAAAATCTTCAGGAGTGTCATGTTGCAGAATTAACCACATACACTCTACATAATCTTTTGCATATCCCCAGTCACGCTGTGAATCAAGGTTGCCCATGTAAAGCTTATCCTGAACACCTTGTTTAATACGTGCTACAGCCAGAGAAATCTTTCTGGTAACGAATGTTTCTCCACGGCGTTCGCTTTCGTGATTAAATAGGATACCGTTAACAGCAAACATTCCGTAAGATTCGCGGTAGTTTTTTGTAATCCAAAAACCGTATTGTTTGGCAACACCGTATGGGCTACGTGGATAAAAAGGTGTAGTTTCTTTTTGTGGCACTTCCTGTACCAAACCAAAAAGTTCGGAAGTAGAAGCCTGATATATCTTGGTTTTCTTTTCTAAGCCTAGAATACGAACTGCTTCCAGCATGCGGAGAGTTCCTACAGCATCAGCTTCGGCCGTATATTCCGGAACATCAAAGCTTACCTTAACGTGACTTTGAGCTGCCAGATTATATATCTCGTCGGGTTGAACTTGCTGAATAATACGTATAAGAGAACTGGAATCGGTCATATCTCCATAATGAAGATTGATGGTTCGTTGTTGTTTCATATCGCGTACCCATTCTTCAAAATAAAGATGTTCGATGCGTCCTGTATTGAAAGAAGATGAACGGCGAAGTATGCCGTGAACTTCATATCCTTTTTTTAATAAAAATTCTGCTAAGAAAGAACCGTCCTGACCAGTTATTCCTGAGATTAAGGCTTTTTTCATGTCTATTGTTATTAGTAAAGTTGTATTGTAATACCTATTTTATGTAAATAATGTTATTAATTTTGCAAATATAACCTGTTTGTTTATTATATGAAAGAAAATAACCAATAAAAAGATGATAAACTGTGTGGAAATATCTGTTTAATTGCAATGTAATCAATGATTGTAGCTTATATTTTATTCTAAATATACTATCTTTTCATAGCTGTATTATAATTGAAAAATAGTGAAAAATGATATTTTTATAGCATTTATTTATTGTTTGAAAATGTATATATTTGTCTGCTATATTTGTACTTAGGTGGCGTTACATGCAAAAGAATACTATACTTAACTGTGCTGAAATTATAATGTAAGAATCCCGTTCAGGCATTATAAAAATGCACGAACGGGATTCATAGTTTAGAATAAGTCTGTAATGTAGTTAATCTTGAAGTTTGTTGTAATGACAAATAAGCAGTTTCCCTTCATTATTGCGAAGATGCATTCCATTTCCTTCACAATAGCGGAAGTAATTGCACTTGGCACACTGATCTTTTTTCATCCATTCACGTTTACGGAAGTTCTCAAATCGATTATTCCATATTTCCATAAAATTATCACGATATATATTTCCTTGATAAAAATTGCTTCGGATACTTGGGCAGGCAGAGATTGAGCCATCAATCAGAATTGAAGCCACACTGACACCTGCTCCGCAAGAATAGAAATTATCTCTTACTTCTCCTTCGTATTTTCCAAGAAAGCCTTCGCATGCGTAGTTTATCTTTATTTTTCCATCTTTGCGACTCATTTTTATAAATTCCATCAAGCCTGTAAATTCTTGATTTGTGAGCTGGAGCTCCGGATCTTCTGCAGCTCGTCCTACCGGAAAGACAGTGAATATTCGCCAGTTACTAACTCCAATGGATATCAGATAGTTTTTTAATTCTTCTAAATCTTTATAGTTTTTGCGGTTTATGCACGTAACAACATCCCAATTTAAATCCTTTTCAGAAGCAATCATTTTAATAGCTTCTGTTGCCCGGATAAAACTTTCCGGATGTCCTCGCATCCAATTATGCTCTTTCTCAAGTCCATCCAGGCTTATTGTAATAGAATGCATTCCGGAAGCCAGTAATGAGTCGAAACGTTTGCGACTAAGATAAAGTCCGTTTGTTACAATTCCCCAAGGGAAACCTTTATGATAGAGTGCAAGACCACATTCTTCAATATCTTCTCTCATTAATGGCTCACCTCCGGTTATGATAATACATACCTCTGATGGATTAACATGCGGAGATATAGAATCAATAACCGCAAGAAAATCCGCCAATGGCATATCTTTCTGATATGTTGTTTTTTTGCAATCACTTCCACAGTGCCGGCAGTAAAGATTGCATCGTAAAGTACATTCCCAAAATAGCTGGCGAAGAGGATGTAATTTGACTTTGTTATGCCTTATTTTACGAGCTATTTCTAATGCGAGGAGCTTTTTAAGAGTTATCTCACTTATCATTTTCGGATAGTTTTATTGTCACATTCTTTGTAGCTTCTCCTTCAAACCATCCTTCTCCATTAACTAAATCGCTTTTTTTGAATTCTACTTCTGTGGAATCATTTTTATATGATCCGTTTGTGCCTCCATCAATATCTTTGCAGATAAGCTTATAAGTAGCTTCAGCAAAAGTCGATTCGTACTTGAAAGTGAATTCTCCATTTTGATTGGATAGCAAAGTATCCGGTTTTATCCAGTTATTCTTTGTATTGCAAATAATCTGAATTCCTTTTATTGCAGTACCTGCATTGTTTTCTACTTTTCCTTTAATAGTATGCAAAGCGTAAGGCGAACCATACATGCAAGGTGTTTCTATGGAACAACCGTTAAATCCTAGTAATACCATCATTCCTGATAGAACTTTATTGGCTAAATTCAGCAATGTTGTGTTTCTCTTTTTCATATCATGAAAATAGTAAAATTATTTATTAGATAAACGAAGTCGGAAATATTATACTGCATTAATATAAAGAAATATGTTTATTATTATTTTCTATAGTTTTTTCTAGGAAGTTAAGGAGACAAGTAAATGGTTATTCAAAGAGAAAAAAGTTTCATCCCTCACTCCCTCACTATTTCACTCAACAAACTAAAGAACAATTAATTACAGAGTGATGGATGGATTTCTACCATCACAAAACCATCACAAAAAGGCATGAACCATCACTTTTTGGAGTACAATTGGTAGAATTCTGGCTTTTTTGGTCTTGAGCAACAATATCAAGCTAAGTTTGATTCTATTTGGAAAAAACAGCTCGAAATGTCTCGTCCTAAATTAGGTTGACTCAAAAAATGTGATGGATGACCCCAAAAGTGATGGTCTTGTGATGGTTCAAAACGCTACCACCACTTGTTAATGTGCTATATTTTAATATATTACAAAAAAAAGTGATGGAGTTATGGCTGATTTTCGTTTATCTGTAAGATCGTGCAAAAGTACTATGTAAAAACATCCCGCCTGCTTTTTTAAAAACGTAACCGGATGTTGAGCAAACTCCCGCCTGCTTTCAAAAATAGCAGGCGGGAGTTTGAAACTTTATTCTCCAATAATTTTCAGCCATTCGCCAATGAATTTTATTTATTGACGAATAAATTGAAATTATACACCAATAGTTTTATTAATTATATTCAATAATAAATCCAATTTTAGAAGAATGATCTTTCACACAAATCTATTATGCAGATGGCGCAACATCAATAAAAACAAGCAAATTATCACCTCCTGCCAATAATATAAGAGAGCCATAAAAAAAGAGCTCAGATGAACTGTTCATCTGAACTCTTTTTTTAAAAAGCTTTATTTTTTTAAAGTTGTTCTTCTACATTATCTTCTTCCAATCCTTCTTGATCTGAATTGATAGCAGTACTATCTGACGCTAATCCGTCAATAGAATCATTCTTTGCAGAAGGATATGATGATTGGCATTGATAGTTTTTTGTTATTGGTTGTTTCGGTTTAGGGAACTTAGCTCTGTATTTAGATAATTGAGTATCTGCAAGTACTTTCTCCATAAAATAGCCAAATATTGGTAGGGCAGTTTTGCTTCCTTCTCCTAATTTACCGGTTCTAAAGTGGATACTTCTATGTTCACCACCAACCCATGCACCACCTACTAAGTTTGGAGTTACACCAACGAACCATGCGTCAGAGTGGTTAGATGATGTACCGGTTTTACCTCCAAAATCGGTGTTATAATTAAATAAATCAAAAGACCATAAATTCTGAGTTGTTCCCATAGGCTCTGAAAGTCCTCCTTGAAGCATTTGCTGCATCAAGAATGCTGTTTCATATGGAATAGCTTGCTTCTGTTCGGGTGAATAATTATATAGAACCTTTCCATTACGATCTTCAATACGTGTTACCAATACAGGATCATGAGTCATACCATCATTCACAACAGTACAGTAAGCATTAACTAGTTCTAATAAAGATACGTCTGAAGCTCCCAAACTTGTTGCCGGTATATTGTGCAGTGGAGTTTTAATACCCATTGCATGTGCTGTCTTGATAATTTCAGCAATACCTACTTCTTTTGCAATTTGTACCGCAATACTATTAATAGATCTTGCAAATGCAGCTTTTAATGTCAATGTCTGGCCTGAATAGTTTCCGTTAGCATTACGTGGAGTCCATTTTTTAAGTTCTCCTTTTTCCATTACTTCCCATTCAAGATATTTATCAACCCTTTCGTCGCAAGGAGACATTCCTTTATTGAAAGCTGTAGCATAATCAAATAGCTTGAAAGTGGATCCCGGTTGACGCTTTGAAAGTACTTTGTCATATTTCCATGAATTGAAATCAATGTCGCCTACCCAAGCTCTTACAAATCCATTTTGAGGCTCCATCGCCACAAAGCCGGTGTGCATAAATCTTTCCATATAACGGATCGAATCCATTGTACTAATATTCATTTCTTTTGTTCCAGTCTTATAATCGAAGACCTTAACTTTATGTGGCTTGTTCAGATAATAATTGATAGAATCTGGCTGATTCGGATATTTTTGTTCCAGAATCTTATATGTGTCGGTTTTCTTTGCCAGATCTTCAATAAATCCAACGATTTCCTTATGATTCTGATCTTGCCATGGGTTCTCATTTCCCCAATGACTGTCAAAGTTACGCTGTACTATACGCATTTGTTTGTCTACAGCTTCTTCAGCGTACTTTTGCATTCTGGTATCTAAAGTTGTATATATCTTCAGTCCGTCAGAATATAAGTCAATATCATTTTCTTTGCACCAGTCTTTAAGAGATTCGGCAACAGCGTCTCTAAAATAAAGAGCTTGTCCTCCATAATTCTTCTCAATGCTATAATTAAGTTTGATTGGTATTCGTTTTAATGAATCGAACTCAGCTTTACTGATTAGTCTATGAGTTAATAAGTTTTCTAATACTACATTACGTCGTTTAATACTGTTTTTTGGATTTAAGCGAGGATTATAGGTTGTTGTAGCCTTAAGCAAACCTACCAATGTTGCAGCTTGTTCTATTGTTAGATTTCTGGGAGTAGTATTAAAATAGGTTTTGCAGGCTGTTTTTATTCCGTAAGCATTACTACCAAAATCAACAGTGTTGAGATACATGGTAAGGATTTCTTTTTTGGAATAAAATATTTCAATTTTAACTGCTGTAATCCATTCTTTCGATTTCATAATAAGCAGTTTAAAGCCTGGAATATTTCCTAAAAGCCCTCTTGAATATTGAGAGCGCACTTTAAACATATTTTTCACGAGCTGTTGAGTAATAGTGCTTGCACCGCGTGCATTGCCGTGAGCCATATCCTTAACAGCTGCAAAAACTCCTTTTAAGTCAACTCCAAAGTGTTCGTAAAAACGTTCATCTTCAGTGCTGATAAGAGTCTTAATTAAGATAGGTGAAATTTCTTCATATTCAACAGGTGTTCTATTTTCTCTGAAATATTTACTGATAAGCTTGCCGTCTGCACTATAAATTTCCGAGGCAACACTTTGGTTCGGATTGTTTATACTCGACATACTAGGCGATTTTCCAAACATCCAAAGGAAGTTTATATCTACCATGAATAAATAAAGAGAAAATAAAAGAATTAAGGAACAGAAAACGATTACAATTTTCTTATACCAGGGAGAGTTCTGATAGAAAGATTTGTATTTAGTTCCTAAAAATTTACATTTGGAGTTGAAGAAAACAAAGGCGGATTTACCGCGAGAAGCCAAATTTCTGAAATCAAAGTTTGCCATCTAAGTATGATTCAATTGTAACTGTTTATAGACAAAAGTAAAAGTCTTACTTTGCCTTTTATTCTCTAAAAAAGATGCGGCAAAAGTACTAAATTTGTTTTGTATAAAATGAATTGTGGCGATAAAAATCACATCAAATTAAGGAATCTTATTAAAAACGTTAACGTGTTATATTTTAAAGTGTTGATAATTAGAGTTCTCATGCTTGTTTTTATGCTATCTAAATTAAAAATAATTAGACTAAATCTATATAAACTAATCTGCTACTCTTTTTTTTGCAATAATCGATTGCTTTCAACTTATTTTTATAGCTTTGTTCTATTAAAAAGTCTCTCTAATAAATTAATACTTAGTTTATAATGATTAAGAATGAGAAAAAAAGAGTTGCTTTGCTCTCTGTATTAGCAGCGATATTTTTGACTGGATTTAAAATGATTATAGGTATTCTTACAGGTAGTTTAGGTATACTTTCGGAAGCATTGCATTCAACTCTTGATCTTATAGCTGCTGTTATTACTTTTTTTTCAGTTAGTATTTCAGATAAACCGGCTGATAAAGAGCATAACTATGGACATGGTAAGGTTGAGAATTTCTCAGCCTTGATTGAAACTTTATTGCTTCTCATCACCTGTGTCTGGATTATCTATGAAGCAGTAAATCGATTGCTTACCGGAGAAACAGAAATAAAAGTAAATATCTGGAGTTATATAGTAGTTATAACAGCGATTATAATTGATATAACTCGTTCAAGAGCTCTATCAAAGGTTGCTAAGAAACATAACAGTCAGGCTCTGGAGGCAGATGCTTTGCATTTTTCTACCGATATATGGAGTTCTTCTGTAGTGTTACTTGGACTTATATGCGCAAACTTTGGTTTTTTCTCTGCAGATTCAATAGCTGCATTATTTGTTGCTATACTAGTTGTCTCTGTTTCTTTTAAGTTAGGTAAAAAATCTATTGATGTTTTACTTGATACGGCTCCACAAGACAAAGTTCACATGGTGGAAGAATTATTATCAGCTACACCGGAAGTTATATCTTATCATGATCTTAAAATTCGTTCTGCTGGGGCAAATACCTTTATTAAAGTCAATGTTCATCTTCAACCAGATTTATCTTTAAAACAAGTACATGAAATTTGTGATAAGATAGAAATTGAAATAGGTAATCTAATTAAAAGAAGTGAGGTGTACATTCATGCGGAGCCAGAAGAAAATGTTCAGGTTAATGCTCTTTAAGTATATAAAACTACCATCTGAATATTTTATTTATAGGAATCTTTAATAGTGTTATAAATTAGTCTTACTCTATTTTTCATTTGTTTTCTTGATCTCTATCTGATCAATTTTCCAGATATTATTTTCTTTTTTTAATGAAACATATAGAAACTTATTCCAGTAAGCTTTATCTTTTGATTCCATATTGCCTCTAAAGAATTTTCCTTTAATTATAACTTTCTCGTCATTAATTTTAAAGGTTTCAATAATATCTATGCCATTCATAGGCTCAACATCCATAATCCATCGATATATATTGAAGAAGTCACAACCAATGTTTCTGTAATCCTCCAGATTAGGGTATTTATCGTTTAATTCATCAAATTTAATTTTGTTGATTTCCTTAATGCAAGTTTGATAAGAAGCTTCTTCATGGTTTATAAGACTATCTGTAAAGTTGTACTGCCGGAGGTTCTTAATATATTTATCCATATTAAGAGTTGTCATCCCAAGTGAATCTGCTGCAAATATGGGTTGATATTCTTCAATTTGCCCACTTTCAATAACGCCAAAGTACCATTTGTAAAAATTGATCACAACAGAATCCGGACTTGTTTGTGCAAGTGCTTTTAGTGGAAGTAATAAAAGAAAAAATATTAAAAAATAATTCTTCATACAGATTCTTTTTTATATTGCGAATATAATAATTTCTGTTGAAATCTTTATTTGTTTAGCAATTAAAAAGTTAAAGAAATAGATCCTGTTCCACCACGCATAAGTAATTTTAGTTCTTTACCGGCCTTTTTATCGAATTTTACTGATGCTATAGTACAAACAATCGCAGATGTGAAAAATAAAGTTGCAGCAACTGCACTTATAGCACTTGTTGTAATATTGCTGCCATTCTCACTCCAAAAGTCGAAATTACTGAAAGCTATTAACATAAATCCCATGCTGGCAGCAAACGAACTTAAAGCACCATATTCATAATATGCTGATTTTCGCATATAATCGCTGGATTTGATTAAAATACTTTTCGTATTTACATCCATTGTTGTCTTTATACTGTCCTTGAATTCTACTATTGAATTATTCTTTTCCTCATTATTGGGGTTAATTATCTGTTGACAGAATATATTCGTAGAAAACAAGAGTAATATTGCTATTAAAATGTGTTTCATAATCATTATAGCTTTAATTAATATGTATAGGAAATACAGGCTGAAGTTCCATTTGCAGAGATCTTGAGTTGTTTTCCGGCTTTTAACTTGTAATTGATAGATATAATAGTACAGACGATAGATGATGTGAGAAATATACCACTAATTACATAATACAAATCTTTATTCTTGTTTGAGTCTGGAGCATCATTAGAATTTGAACCGGCAGAAGATAGAATAATACTTGCAGCTAACGACCCAAGAGCAATATATCTATAATTAGCAGATCTTTCTAAGTAGACTCCACATTTATACAAATGATTTTCATTTGTTTCAGGTAAAGAAATATTTAGTAAATTCCTCTTTTCTAGATTAGTATACTCATTAAAAGTGTTAATCTCATTCTCCTTGTTATATATATCCTGGGAGAATAGTCTCATTGAAAATACTAACAGAAACATTAATAAGTAAGTTTTCATGATGTAATGTTATTAATTTATATTCCATTGTTAATTAATAACATAAATAAGAATGCAATAGTTTTTGCAAATAATGTGATTTATAGTTTCTAAGATCAAACCTATTTATAAATCTATTTGTTATATTTATAATGTAATATGATAAACTTATATCAGTCTGCTTTTATTTAAATATTCTACTTTATTATTTTATGTAAATATGGTTCTACAATTGATTTTTGTGTTAGTTGCTATTCTTGTCGGCGCACGACTAGGAGGTATTGGACTTGGAGTTATGGGAGGAGTGGGGTTAGCTATCCTTACTTTTGTATTTGGATTACAACCAACAGCACCTCCGATTGATGTGATGTTAATGATAGCTGCAGTAATCTCTGCTGCTTCTTGTATGCAGGCTGCCGGTGGACTTGACTACATGGTGAAAGCTGCTGAACATGTATTACGTAAAAACCCATCCAAGGTTGTTTGGCTGAGCCCAATAGTGACTTATCTTTTTACAATTGTAGCAGGAACAGGACATGTTGCATATTCTGTTTTGCCTGTTATTGCTGAAGTTGCCACTGAAACAAAAATAAGACCAGAACGCCCGTTGAGTATTGCAGTTATAGCATCTCAGCAAGCTATTACAGCAAGTCCAATTTCTGCGGCTACAGTTGCACTTCTCGGATTATTGTCGGGATATAACATATCATTATTTGATATCCTGAAAATAACCATTCCTGCTACTTTGGTAGGAGTGCTTGTAGGTGCATTTTATTCGTTGTATGTAGGTAAAGAGCTTGAAGATGATCCTGAATTTCAGAAAAGAATAGCAGAAGGTGAATTTGAAACTAAAAAGATACATACAAAAGAGGTTGAGAATAACCGAAATGCAATTATATCTGTTTTGATTTTTATTCTTGCAACACTTTTTATTGTGCTGTTTGGTTCATTTGATGGCTTAAGACCTTCGTTTAATGTTGATGGTGAAATGGTGAAACTAAGTATGTCGTCTATTATTGAAATACTTATGTTGTCGGCTGCAGCTTTGATTCTCTTATTTACCAAAACGGACGGAATAAAAGCTACTCAGGGATCTGTTTTTCCGGCTGGGATGCAGGCTGTAATTGCTATATTTGGTATTGCATGGATGGGAGATACTTTTTTGGAAGGTAACCTTACTGAATTGACTGCATCTATTAAAGATATTGTAACCGCAACTCCATGGCTTTTTGGCTTTGCCCTTTTTGTAATGTCTATTTTGTTATATAGTCAGGCTGCTACGGTAAGAGCTCTTATACCACTCGGTATTGCATTGGCTATTTCACCGTACATGCTTATAGCTTTGTTTCCGGCAGTAAACGGTTACTTTTTTATTCCAAATTATCCAACAGTTGTGGCAGCTATAAATTTTGACCGGACAGGAACTACCCGTATCGGTAAATATGTACTGAATCATTCATTTATGATGCCAGGTCTTATTTCTACAGCAGTAGCTGTAGGCATGGGATTGTTGATGATTCAATTCTTTTCCTAAGATTTAATTATTTAATAACTAAATGTTTTATTGTTATGAAAGCAGTTAAAAGATTTCAATTTTTTGTTCTTTGTGTGTTGCTATCTGCAATAAGTGTAATGGCTCAAAAGCCTAACATTCACATTTTAGCAACTGGAGGTACAATAGCAGGAACTGGTGCTTCGGGTACCAAAACTAATTATACGGCTGGGCAGGTAGCTATTGGTGCACTACTTGATGCCGTACCTGATATTAATAATGTGGCAAATGTTACTGGTGAACAAATTGTCAGAATTGGCTCACAAGATATGTCTGACGATGTATGGCTTACTCTTGCAAAGCGGATTAATATATTACTTGCCGATAGCAAAGTTGATGGTATTGTAATTACTCACGGAACCGACACCATGGAAGAAACCGCTTATTTCCTGAATCTAGTTGTACATTCTGATAAACCGGTAGTTTTGGTTGGTGCAATGCGTCCTTCTACTGCTATCAGTGCGGATGGTCCGTTGAATTTATATAATGCTGTAATTACCGCCTCGGCTAAAGAGTCAATAGGTAAAGGAGTAATGGTTGTTATGAATGGACTCATTCTTGGTGCTGGAGATGTTTTGAAAACAAACACAATAAGTGTTGAGACTTTCCAATCTCCCAATTGTGGCCCATTAGGTTATGTATTTAATAGTAAAGTATTCTTTAATCGTATTTCTGTAAAAAAGCATACTACCAGTTCTGAATTTACTGTTGATAATCTTAATAAACTGCCAAAGGTAGGTATTATCTACAGTTATTCAAATGTTGAACCTGAAGCTGTTAATGCATTAATTGCATCTGGATATAAAGGCATTATTCATGCCGGTGTGGGAAACGGTAACATTCATAAGAATATTTTCCCCGAACTAATCAGAGCCAGAAAGATAGGTATTCAGGTTGTTCGTTCTTCAAGAGTTCCTACCGGACCAAGCACATTGGATGCAGAAGTAAATGATGCAGAATATGGGTTTGTTGCCTCTCAGGAATTAAATCCTCAAAAAGCAAGAGTCCTGCTGATGCTGGCATTAACAAGGACTGATAATTGGAAGCAGATCCAAACTTATTTTAATGAATATTGATATGAAAAAGTATATACTATTCTTGGGAGTCCTGTTATGCATGGCTGGCGTCCGTGCGCAACAAGATGGTGATATGCGCTCCTCTAAAAGTTTGTTCGAGGAGGTTACTAATATCAAGAAGAAAACAGATAAGTTTAACTTCTTTCTAAATATGAATGGAAGCTTGGATAATCAGTTTATTGAAGATACTCACCAAATGAGTAAATTCAATATGAGACAACTTCGTATAGAGGCAAAAGGTAAAATTAACGATTGGCTTTCTTATAGATGGAGACAACGTTTGAATAGACCAAATACCGGTAGTGGTAATATTGATAATTTGCCAACTTCTATTGATGTTGCAGGCATTGGTGTGAAAGTAACAGATAAGTTTTCTATGTTTATCGGAAAACAGTGTGCTGCTTACGGAGGTATTGAATTTGACCTTAATCCGATTGAAATATACGAATACAGTGATATGATTGAAAATATGAGTAATTTCCTTACCGGAGTTAACTTTGCATATAATTTCAATGATAATCATCAGCTACAGTTTCAGGTATTAAACAGTATGAATAGCAGCTTTGCAAATACTTATGATGTAGGTACAACCAGTACAGTGCAAAGCAAGACTCCTTTTGTTTATACTTTGAACTGGAACGGTAGCTTCTTTAATAATGCATACAAAACCAGATGGTCGGCATCTTTGATGAATGAAGCAAAAGGTAAGAATATGTATTACTATGCATTAGGAAATGAACTAACGCAAGGCAAATTCAACATGTTTTTCGATTTTATGTATTCCAATGAAGAGCTTGATCGTAATGGAATTATGAGTACAATTACAAATTCAAGTAAATATGGAAATGCTGTTAATGCTCAATATTTATCATTCGTTACAAAAATGAATTACAGGTTTGCTCCCAAATGGAATGTTTTCCTTGAAGGAATGTATGAAACAGCTTCACTAAAGAAAGATCTGAGATATCAGATGGGACCTGTAGAATTTGCAAAAGGCAAATATCGAACTTCTTACGGTTATTTTGCTGGATTAGAATATTACCCTATGGAATCTAATCTGCATTTCTTCCTAACCTATGTGGGACGTGCGTACGAATATACAAATAGAGCCAGATCGCTAATGACGACAGGATTTGATGATGATACAAACCGGCTTTCTTTAGGCTTTATTTATCAATTACAAATGTTTTAGTAGTAATATTCTCCAATAAAAACAGAAGAGGCAGTCAAAGTTGACTGCCTCTTCTGTTTTTATTTTATCATGTTTGCAATAGGCTTTATATTTCTTATCGATTTAATAAAATCATCTTGTTCCTTTAGAGTTGCTATTTTTACTACATAAGTTTGTAGCTGAGTACTTTCTTTATTTTCTTCATTTAAATATTTAATAATGAAAGGATATTGCAAACATTCGCATGGTAGTAATTTTATAATGAAGTCTTTCTCTGAATTTATTTTCCCATCATTAGGATTTGAAATGCTAACGCCTGTGTTACTGTCGTATTTTTCCGGATAAGAATAACTATTTTTAAATGTGCATACTAGTGTGTCAGAAATCATTCTATAATCGCCAATATCATACCTAACACTGTCTGAACCCACACATAGAAATTGAAGCAGGCTTTTGCCATTTGCTAATAGAAAAATATATCCCCAGTTACAATCTCCCGGAAGTAGATTTTCTTCATTACAATAACCTTCGTTTTTAGTTTCCAGAAATTGTATGAATGTTCCGGCAAATTCTCTTTGCTCTTTATAATAAGAATATGCGTTTTTAACAGGAAATTGCTCTGAATAAGATTTTAAAATACTGTCGACCAATGATTTTACTGTCTCTTTATCCTTGTAAATAATATACAGGTTTAAGCTATCTTTAATTATTTGTAGAGTGTTATTTCTAACTTCATTATATTGCTTTAAAGAAATCTTTTGGTTCCCGATAGAAGATAGCTCAAATTGAAAGATGGCAGAAGGAATAGCTTTGAAAAGTTTCTTTTTAGTAATTTTTGTTGGACTTATTTGTTGCAATGATGAATTCATTGCAGCAACATGTTGGTCCATGAATAAATGATAGTTATTGGCCATCCGGATTTTTACTTCTGCTATATGATTTGTACAACCACATAACAGAAGTATTACTATAACAATTGATATTTTGTATATACAATTAGTTTTCATGATAGTGTGAAGTTATTCATATTGAATAACAATATGTTACTCAAAAAAGTTTTCTCTCTCTTATCATGATAATAACTTGTTGAAGTTATTATTTATCGTTATCTCCTCCTTGGATAATGCGAATTATTATTCTGAGTATTTGGTAGAGGTTCGTTGTATGTAGTTAAGCTGGTAACGATGTTATTTTCAAACCAAATAATATAATATTGAGTTGAAGTAGTTGAACCCCCAAGCTGATTAACATATCTCCATGATTCTTCTGTTTCTTGAAATTGTCTGTCGCTAGGTTCTCCTAAAATCTTTAGAACTTCATTCTTTGTCATTCCTTGTTCTATAAGCATTATATTATGACTAAAGTTTAGAATTTTACATGATGATAAAACAATAGTTAAACAGAAGAATAAAATAATTTTTTTCATAATAGTTTGTTTTTAATCTATGTGTAGTTTTTGTAATCTTCTAGAATCTTGCATTTTAAGGCTTAGATATTATTATTAAAGTTTAAACGCTAAAAATGCATGACAAAATAAGTAATAATTTATCAAATACCTAGCAATTATATATAAGTATTTTTTTAGTTGTTTTATTTTTAATATGAGTTTTAAAAATTACTGTTCATGGAAAATAATATTGAACTTGTTTGTTTTGCAATTTATGTGAGGAGGATTTATTCTTTTACAAGGCACGTTTTATTTTTATATATATCTGAATTTGTTTTTGATGTATATCTAATTATTGTTTTGATATACATCTAAGCACCCTTTTGATGTATATCTAAATACCTCTTTGATGTACATCAAAATATAATTCTTTCTTGTTTTTATTCTTTTGACCTCTTTATTCGTTAGAACTTCAAAAAAGAGTAGTTAGCGTTTAACAATAATCAATACTTGTGTGTTCTATATATAGGTTTATTAATCAATAAATAAAAAAATATGAAGAAAGTATTTTTTCTGTTGGCAGTACTCTTTTTTACTGCAATGAGTTTTGCTCAGGAACGGGAAAAGACTTTAAAGCAGTATGGATATTGGGATAACTGGTTTTTGCAGTTGCAGATGGGAGGACAATATACTTTTAGTGAATGCCAGGCTTATTCTTCTTTCTCTGGTAAGTTGAGCCCAACTGCAGCTTTAAATGTGGGGAAATTCTTTTCTTCTGAAGTAGGTACTCGTTTTCAGATTGGAGGATGGACTTCGAAGAATAATGTTGTCGGCTCTCTTTATAATGTTACCTATATTAATACAAACTTAGATGTATTGTTTAATATGAGTAATATATTCAGATCATACAGAGAAAATAGAGGATTTAATTTTATTGGTATCCTCGGACTTGGCTTTGTGCATACTTTTAAAAATCAGAATGTATATGTATCAACGCAGTTCGAGCCTCAGCAACACACTTTGAAGTCATCAAATAGTGGCGCTATACGTTTAGGGTTACAAGCAGATATTCGTCTTAGCGATGCCTGGAGTTTTAATATAGAAGCAAATGGTAACCTGCTCCGCGATGATTTTAATGGTCAGGAGAAATGGAAGAATTATAATGATGTAACACTAAATCTCTTGGCAGGTTTTACTTATCGTTTTAAGAATAGGGGATTTGCCCTTGTTGATCCTGTTGATCCCTTTTTAATTCAGTCTTTGAACGAACGAAACAATGAGTTGAGAGGACAGATTCAGGTGCTGACTAATCAGAATAAAGAGCTTAGAGAACAATTGGAAGGGTATAAAGTGCGTTATGAAAATAAGCAGATTACAGAAACAGAAAATAACACCTTTGTTGATAATGAATCTTCATTGAAAGATACAGTGCTGATTTCTGTGATTGTTTTCCGGACTGGGAAATATGCAATTGAAACAGATCAGGAGTTTAATTTTTATACAGTAGCACAATATATGATGAAATATCGTGAAAAACAGCTTACAATAGCAAGTTATACAGATGTAAAAGCAAGTACAGCTGATATTAATTTGCAGGTAAGTAAAAAACGTGCTGCAGCAGTTATTAAAGTGTTGAGTGATAAATATAATATTCCTGCAAATCGTTTTATAATAATGAATTTTAATGATAAAAAGCAATCTGTTCCTATTAATAACATCTGGAACAAAATAAGCATTTATACTTTTAAATAGATAAAAAAGAGCCTTGAATATAAAATCAAGCTAGCTTAGTTAATCTGAGCTAGCTTGATTTTTATTATATTTGTGTCCTGTAAAAAAACGATGATGGAGAAACATATTTATCGTTCTTTTCATTCTCACTAGCTGTACATTAACGGAATAAAATAATAATTATGAGATAATTCCGAAGTAAACTCGGTTTCTATTAATAACAAGATTTTCAAAGATACTTATGTATCGTGGAATGCTCAAACTGTATTTATTTAAAAATGAAATATGAAATATGAAATGAAAAATGCAACTTTACTTTTATTATTCTTCTTTTTAGTTTTCTCTGGAAAAGCTGCTATAACTACCAGCAAAAAAGCAATTAATTGTAGTGCTTACCTTTTTGTCTATTTCACCGGCAATAATGGAGATGAAGAATCTGTTCGTTATGCCATTAGTGAAGATGGATATAACTACAAAGCTTTGAATAACAATAAGCCAGTAATCAGTTCAAAAACTATCAGTTCTACCGGAGGTGTACGTGATCCGCATATCTTGCGTGGTGAAGATGGAAAGACTTTTTATATGGTACTTACGGATATGGTGGCTGCTAATGGCTGGAGCTCTAACCGGGCAATGATATTGCTTAAATCTACCGATCTCATCAATTGGAAATCTAGTGTAGTTAATATTCAGAAGAAGTATAAAGGACAGGAAGATCTGCTTCGAGTTTGGGCACCGCAAACTATTTATGATAAGAAAGCAGGTAAATATTTGGTGTATTGGTCAATGAAGTATGGTGAAAATCCAGATGTTATTTATTATGCATATGCCAATAAAGATTTTACAGATATTGAAGGAACCCCCAAACCTTTGTTTATCCCTCAAAACAAACTTTCATGCATTGATGGTGATATTATCTATAAAGATGGATTATATCATTTATTTTATAAAACAGAAGGACATGGTAATGGTATAAAGAAAGCAACAACTTCTTCTCTTACCTCTGGAAAATGGATAGAATCAAGTGATTATAAACAGCAAACCAAGGAATCTGTAGAAGGTTCAGGAATATTCAAGCTGATAAATTCTGATAAATATATTCTCATGTATGATGTGTACATGAAAGGAAAGTATCAGTTTACTGAAAGTGCCGATTTAGATCACTTTAAAGTTATTGATAATAATATCTCCATGAATTTTCATCCTCGACACGGAACTATTATTCCTATAACTAAAAAGGAAAAAGATGCTTTGATTGCAAAATGGGGCATAACTGAAAGTAAACATTCAAATCCTATTATTCCTGGATTCCATGCCGATCCTGAAGTTCTTTATTCACACAAGACTGGTAAATATTATATTTATCCAACAACAGATGGAGTACCAGGGTGGGGAGGACATTCATTTAATGTTTTCTCATCAACAAATTTGAAAGATTGGAAAGATGAAGGTACAATTATTGATGTAAAAACAGATCAGGTAAAGTGGGCCGATGGTAATGCATGGGCACCTTGTATTGAAGAGAAACTCATTGATGGAAAATATAAATACTTCTTTTACTTTAGTGCAAATAGTAAAGAAGGAAAAGGAAAACAAATAGGTGTTGCTACATCGGATTCTCCTACAGGACCATTCATTGACTTAGGACATTCTATTGTTACAACATCACCCGTGGGAAGAGGTCAGCAAATTGATGTGGATGTATTCACTGATCCAAAATCGGGTAAGAGTTATCTGTATTGGGGTAATGGTTATATGGCAGTGGCCGAGCTTAACGAGGATATGACATCACTGAAAGAAGGCACTACAAAAGTATTAACTCCTCAAGGTGGAACTTTGGAAAATTATGCTTTTCGTGAAGCTTCATACGTGTTTTATAGAAACGGGCTCTATTATTTCCTTTGGTCGGTTGATGATACAGGTTCACCCAATTATCACGTAGCGTATGGAACCAGTACTTCACCTACTGGTCCAATAGAAGTGGCTAAAGATCCAATCGTTTTAATACAAGATGCAAAGAACGAGATTTACGGTCCGGCACATAATTCAATTTTAAATATCCCGGGAAGTGACGAATGGTATATTGTTTATCATCGCATCAATAAGAACTATCTGAATAAAGAAAATGGACCTGGATACCATCGGGAAGTTTGTATTGATAAACTTATGTTCAATGAAGACGGAACAATAAAACGTGTAACACCTACTAATTAATATTTCAAATAAAATGTTATTAGGACTGCAATTCTGCAATAATATATCAAGGAGCTGAACTTTTATAAGTTTGGCTCTTTTTTTTAGTATAATAATTCATCTCTGTGTACTATATTCTATTGTTTAATGCAGGGTAGTAAGTTACTTTTGTTGAAAGATAACTTACTTTGTTAATGAATATAAGAATTATGAAATCTGCACATCTACTTTTTTGCGGAGTCTTATTATGTGTTGCTGGAAATTTGCATGCACAAGATCCCCGCGAACGCAATTATTATTATGAGATATTGCAACCCAGTCATGAACCAAAACCGGTAGTTAATGGTTTTGCAACTAATAAAATCAAGGAAAACCTCAATCGGGGGCTGACTGCAGTTCCTGCTGCTAATGGTAAAGGTGTTTATCTTAGCTGGCGACTTCTGGAACAAGATGGGAATGATGTGTCTTTTCATCTTTATCGTAATTTAAATGGGAAAATACTGCGACTAACAAAAAAGCCATTAACTGCTACTTGTGATTTTACAGACAAGACTATTGCTGCGAGAAAGGCTCAATATTGGGTTAGTGCTCTGGATAAAAAAGGAAAAGTAAAATCATTATCAGATAAACTGGATGTTGATTTTGCCGCTTTGAAGAATTATCATTCAATTAAGCTTAACCGTTCTGTGAAAGTAGGGAAAGTTGCAGTTGCCGATTTGAATGGAGATGGAACCTACGATTACATTATCCGCACACCGGATATGAATGTTGATCCGGGTATGCCTGGAAATCTGGATGGAAAAACATTCCAGATTGAAGCTTATCTGAATGATGGTACTTTTTTATGGTCTAAAGATTTAGGGCAAGGCATAGAACCAGGTATTTGGTACTCTCCATTTGTAGCTTATGATTTTAATGGCGATGGAAAGGCTGAGATTGCTCTAAAATCAGCACCAGATAATGCTAAGCGAAACGAAAAGGGACGTGTTGATTCAGGTGAAGAATATTTGAGCATTCTTGATGGTATGACCGGAAAAGAGATATCAAGAGTGGATTGGCCGGAAAGAAATTTTAGTTATGGTAACTTAGTGCGTCAGAATCGCAATCAGATAGGCATGGCTTTTCTGGATGGTAAAACACCTTATATCTTGGCTTGTCGTGGCACGTATAAACTAATGGTGGTGGATGCATGGCAACTTAATGGCAATAAACTTGAACGTGCATGGCGCTGGAATGGTGATGAAGAAAATCCGGTAGTACGTAGTATGGGATCTCATAATATAGTTTGTGGTGATGTTGATGGAGACGGACGTGATGAAATATTATTAGGTTCCTGCATGCTTGATGATAATGGAACTTTATTGTGGTCGGCCGGTTTAGGACATCCCGATAAATGTTATTTAACTGACATTGATCCTAATAGACCGGGAATGGAAGTCTTTCTTGCTTTGGAGCCTTGGCAAGACAATGGCAGAGGTGTTTGTGTGGTAGATGCTAAAACCGGTAAACAGGTTTGGAACATCGGACATAAAACATTTCATGTTGGTGATGGAATGGTTGCTGATATTGATCCAGTTCATAAAGGTTTGGAATGCTTTGCGTCTGAAGATAAAAAAGGCGGAATCAGTGACAAATACTTATTATCCGCTGATGGTAAATCTTTGGGCAAGAATGAAGATGTTCCTTCATGTCGTAACTGGATATGGTGGAATGCAGACCTTGCCAGAGAAACATTTAAGGGTGATGATAATCGCTGGGGTGCGAATTCGTCTTCTAATGGAAAATCCTTAAGTGTAACAGAATGGAAAGGCAAAACTCTTACTGAAGGTATAGAAGGTGATATTCAAATGATTGGAGATTTATATGGTGACTGGCGTGAAGAGGTTGTTACCTCATTACCGGGTGAGCTTCGTATATATACAACTAATATACCGGCAAAAGATCGTAGAATTACTTTGATGCAGGATGGTGTTTACCGTAGTTATGTTGCTCATCGTTCTATGGGTTATCCGCAAGCACCTGTACCTTCACATTATTTAGGTGAATAGTTTAACAGTTACTTTACAATGAAAAATAGATTATTTTGGATTCTCAGCTTTTGTTTGGTCCCTTTTATTTCATCGGCTCAAACTAAACAGTTGTCGGCTTTAAATGCCCGACAATTTAATAAATTCTGGAGTGTGGAATCTGAGTCACCTGATTACAAGATAACTTTTCTGGGAGATACTGTGGAAATACTTTCACCGAAAGGACTTACTCTGTGGCGCAAGGAAAAGATGAATGGTGAAACTACCATAGAATATGACGCATGTGTCATGGATGAAGGTAAAAAAGGAGACCGGTTGAGTGACTTGAACTGTTTCTGGATGGCATCCGATCCTAAATCTCCGAATGATATCCTGAAAAGGAAGAACTGGCGTAATGGTGTCTTTATGAATTGTTATTCTTTGCAGCTCTACTATTTGGGATACGGGGGAAACAGTAATTCAACAACTCGTTTTCGCAGATATAACGGAGATGAACGGGGTATAAAGGATAAAGCTTTTCAACCGGTTATTTTGCGTGAATATACTGATGCAGAACATTTGCTTAAGCCTAATAAATGGTATCATATTAAAATTATGAGTATAGGCAATAAGGTGAGCTATTATGTGGATGGCAAACGTTTGGTTGACTTCCGTGATGCTAATCCACTTACCTCCGGCTGGTTTGGTTTCCGTACAACATTATCACGCACTCGTATTACAAATTTCCAGTATACCTGCAGTAATGCCGAAAAGGAACCTGTCAGTTTAAAGTGGATAGGCGATGTGCCTTCAATTAATACTCCGGTAAGCTTTGGGGTTCCATTTACACAAGGTAGTCTTACTCAGAATAAAGCTGTTGCTCTTTTTTCTGCTGATGGAAAACAGCTTTCGGCAGATATGTGGCCATTGGCTTATTGGCCTGACGGTTCAATAAAGTGGGGTGGGGTATCGGCTGTTATACCTGCTTCAACTAGTCAGCTAAAGTTGCAGATTAATAACGCATCTAAGAAAAAGGCTGAGTTAATTCCTGTTGTTAGTAAAAACAATTCTTTTGAGGTAAATACGGGCGTAATTAAAGCTGTATTCCCCAAGACTGGTGAATATTTATTAGATGGTCTTTGGTATGGCGATGTTAAGGTAGGAGGAAAAGCATATTTAATTTGCCAGACACAAGATAAACCTTTGACTGAGAATATAGATCAGATTCATTTTACTAATTATAAGAGTGAAATAAAGAAGGTTGATATTGAACAGAATGGTGCTGTGCGCACAGTTGTAAAGATAGAAGGAGTACATAAAACAATTGGTCGTGAATGGTTACCTTTTACTATCCGTTTTTATCTATATAAGGGTAGTGATCAGATAAAAATGGTGCATACCTTTGTTTATGATGGCGATCAGAATAAAGATTATATTCACTCTCTTGGCGTACGCTTTGAAGTGCCAATGCGAGAAGCCATGTATAACCGTCATGTGGCATTCTCGGGAGCAGAAGACGGAGTTTGGAGTGAACCTGTACAGCCGTTGGTTGGAAGACGTGTTCTTACTTTAAATGGAGATAATACTCTTCAGCAACAGCAGATGGAAGGCAAACGTATTCCTGAATATGAAAAGTTTGATGCAGAAAACCGCGATTTACTTGATAAGTGGGCGTCGTGGGATGGTTTTCGCTTGTCTCAGTTAAATGCTGATGCTTTTAGTATCCGTAAACGAGCGACAGATGAGAATCCCTGGATAGGAACTTTCTCTGGGACTCGTTCCAATGGATATGTATTTGCAGGAGATGTCTGTGGTGGGCTAGGAGTTTGTCTGCACGATTTCTGGCAGTCTTATCCATCTTCACTCGAGGTAGATAATGCACGGAAAGATATAGCAGCAATCACCATGTGGTTATGGAGCCCTGAAGCAGAAACTATGGATTTGCGTCATTACGATAAAGTAGCTCATGATTTAAATGCAAGTTATGAAGATGTACAGGAAGGACTAAGTACGCCTTATGGTATTGCACGTACACATACACTGACAATTGTTCCTCAACCGGCATATCCCGGTAAGGCAGGTATTGCAAATACAGCAAAAGCTCTGTCGGCTGATTCGCCTTTAATGTGTTCTCCTGAGTACTTGCAACGACAAGAAGCTTTTGGATTATGGAGTTTACCTGATAATAGTACTCCTTTCCGTACTAAGATTGAAGATAGATTGAATGGATATATTGACTTTTACCAGAAAGCTATAGAACAGAATAAATGGTATGGCTTCTGGAATTACGGAGATGTAATGCATGCTTACGATCCTGTTCGGCATGAATGGCGGTATGATGTGGGAGGATTTGCCTGGGACAATACGGAGTTAGGTTCTAATATGTGGCTATGGTATAATTTCCTGCGTACCGGACGTGCTGATATCTGGAAGATGGCTAAAGCAATGACCCGTCATACTGCAGAGGTCGATGTTTATCATATAGGAGAAAACGCAGGATTAGGAAGTCGCCATAATGTGAGTCACTGGGGATGCGGAGCGAAAGAAGCACGTATAAGTCAGGCTGCCTGGAATCGCTTTTATTACTATCTGACAACCGACGAGCGTTGTGGCGATTTGATGAAAGAGGTTAAAGATGCTGAACAGAAACTTTATACATTAGATCCGATGCGTTTGGCAGAACCTCGCAGTCTTTATCCTTGTACTGCTCCGGCCCGTTTGCGGATTGGCCCGGATTGGTTGGCGTATGCAGGCAATTGGATGACAGAGTGGGAACGTACGCGCAACACTACTTACCGGGATAAGATTCTTACCGGAATGAAAAGTATAGCATCTTTAAAGCATGGACTATTTACCGGACCAAAAGCTTTAGGATTTGATCCTGCAACGGGAGTTATAACCTATGAAGGTGACTCAGCAATGCAAAATACCAATCATCTGATGACTATAATGGGTGGCTTTGAGATTATGAATGAATTACAAAGAATGGTAAATGTGCCGGAATGGAATAAGGCTTGGCTGGATCATGCTGCAAATTATAAGAAAAAAGCTGCAGAGATCAGCAATAATCATTTCCGTATCTCCCGATTGTTAGGCTATGCTGCTTATAATATGCAGAAACCTGAAATGGGAAAAGAAGCGTGGGGTGATTTATTACGTTGGGGAAAGAGCAAAACATTACCACCCCTCAAAACTTCCCGTATTTTGCCTCCGGAAGTACCTGCTCCAATTGATGAGATTCCATACGTGAGTACTAATGAAGTAGCCACATGGAGTTTGGATGCCATTTATTTGTTAGAGACTTGTCCGTTTGATGAGTAAGACGAATAAATAAATTATAGTAATCGAAAAAACAAAACGAATCAGATACTAATCTGGTTCGTTTTGTTTTTATAATGTTTCATTAGATTTTCCGATAAACATCTACATCATCATATTAATTGTATCGATAATGTATTTCTAATCTTATAACTAATCTAGTTTAGCCTTGTCTGGTACTCTGATAAGTGGAATTTTATTTCTTCCACCTCTTAAGCTTAGGGAATGCTTCTTTCATCAGGACAATAGCTTCTTCCCTGGTAATAGGTTTCTCAAGCCCTTTATTAAATTCGTCCAAAAACTCTACGCAATGAAGAATCATTTCATCCATTGTGCAATCCTCGGTAAACTCTCCTTCCTGGAAGCAATAGGTACAATAATCATTGTTGTGGCTTCCATCAGCATTTGTTCCAAGTAGCTCGTCGGATGGCATAGGCATCCCGCAGCTTTGACATACTCTTTCCATACTAGTTGATATTAAAGTTTATCTGCAAATATAGTAATTCTCTATATAAAGTATTTCTGTATAGAATTAATCTTTATTATAGATACAAGTTTTATACTTTCTTAATTTTTGGAAAAAGTAATTTTGTTATTCTATGCACATTCTTTTAAAGAATAACGTTATCCTTGTTTATGGAGAATATCACATCTCTCATAAAATTAAAAATGCAAAATTGATCTAGCAATCTAGCAGAGTGTGTTTAAGTGGTTGTATACTAATGTAATATAGGCGCTAGATTAATTTAAATTGATCTAGCGGTGATCTAGCAATCTAGCACTTTGACGGCCCAAGAATGAGGAGGATTGGGTAAAAATAAAAATCGCAAATAACTAATAATAAGCTATTTGCGATTTTGCTCTGTGATTCCGAAGCGATTCGAACGCTTGACCCACGCCTTAGAAGGGCGTTGCTCTATCCAGCTGAGCTACGGAACCATCCTTAATTGCGCTGCAAAGGTAAGGCTTTTTGTGAAATATCAAAAGGTTTTGGGTACTTTTTTTCGTTTAAGGTGCATTATTTTTTTTAGGTTTGATCGATATTCCAGCAATAATTAAGGCTAAATGAAGCCTAAAATCGCTGTCAATAAATTAGTTAGCTGCTTATTTTTTCTCTGTTTTATACCTAAGAAAAAAAATCATTTTTTGAGTTCTTTATATATCTTCATATAGTCTTATTTCTTAGATTTCTTTTAATTTGGTGGTTTCTGGTGGAAGCATATAAAAATAAAAGCAGATTATTCCAATTATAATTTAGGAATAATCTGCTTATATTTATATTTTATGATGAGATTCTTAATTTCTCATCCTTTTCTCAATTACTTTTTATTTTCCTTCTTAAATGCTTTGTGTTGGAATGCATCAAGATTCAGAACTCTTTTAAAGAATTTCTCATAAACTTCTTTATTTGAATTCTCGCTAATAATTATCTTGCCATTAGTAAGTGAAGCTTTATCAAGGTCGGCTTCTGTAATTCTGCCATTGCTTATTGCATTAGACAAGTCTAACTGGAATAATGCAGTGTAATCTGCTGCTGTGTTTAACTGAACACTATCTTTTGCAGAAGCTTTAAATTTTAAGTTAGTGTTTACAACTATAGCGATAGGAGTTACAACACCTGAGGCGTTAGTATAATTACCCGCAAGATAGAATACTGGAGCAGTGCCTGCATCTTTTTTGTCCGATTGAATCTGAATAGATATTTTGTCATAAAGTCCAGCCGGAAGAGTTACATCACCAAGCAATGAATTAGCACTGAACAAATCAGCTAATTTTGAGTTTTTAAATTTCAGATCCAGGTTAAATTCTGTAGCCAATGTATCACCTTGCTCTTTTGTTGCTGTAAGATGAACTCTGGAAACATACATCTGGCAAGTGTCCCATTTTAAGGTAGCTGTTTTCAAAGCTTTGGTACCAATGCCAAATGAATAAGTGTTGTTTACTGCCTGAAGCTGAACTCCAAGTGATTTGCTTACACTTTCAGTCATAATCTCTGAATCATTTTTTTGGCATGAGGAAAGCGAGAATCCTGCAGCTGCCAGCATTAGCACGAAAATTTTTAAGGTTTTCATAAAAATAAATTTGTTTAGTTAAGAATTATACATTTAAGCCTGATGTTTATTGAAGTTATATTTAATTAACTTAACATCTATTTACAGCTTTTTAATTATTGCAAAAATAGGATTAATTCTTAAAAAACAAAATAATTATCAAAACTTTATTTACTTCTTACACAGTGCTTTAAAGTCGCAAAACTCGCATTTATTTACGAACTTAGTTTGGTTGAATGGCTGTTCGGGATTGAATATATCCGATAGCAATTGGGTTAGCAATTCCCTGAACTCTTCTTCGTATGGAGTAAAATCTTCCACAAAAGTTTTATTGTTCCGCAGACCGATTTCTATGTATGGTTTGTAATCTGCTGATGCTGCCTGATGAATATAGAGCAGAGAAGGAGCAACTTTCTGTTTCTGTTTGCGAGTCATTATTGCAGCGTAGAGAAATGTCTGGAAAATATAATTGGGACGATTCTCTGCCGGAGTGAATAATGCAGCAATATCTGCAGCTGCTTTCGGCATTCCACCGGTTTTGTAATCTACAATTCTTAAAGTGCCGTCTTTGCTGTCCATGCGGTCGATTGTTCCGCCAATTCTTGATAGGATGTCTCCCTTGGCTGTTGGGATGGCAATGTCCTCGCTTACCTTTTCTTCCATGCCCGCAAGCGTGAAGGGGGCGTATTCCTTATCGTTGCGCAACAACTGACGGAGGTATGACGCGATAACCTTCGAGTTAACCAACTGCACGCCGTTGTATTCCGGCTTCTCGTCAAGAGGCACCTGGAAAAATTCCTCTTTGAATGCTCTGTCTACATATCCCTGAAGTTTCACATCGTTGTGGAGTAGTTGCTCTATCTGTTCTTTGTTTACCACATTACCGTGTGCTTTGAAATCACCATATATTAGTTCTGCTGAACGATGGAAAATGGTTCCGAACATGGCTGAATCTATTTCCGAGCTGACTTCCGGTTTCGGTCTCAGTTTTGCAACGTAAGTGTAGTAGAATTTTAGCTGGCAGTCCATATAAGTGTTTAGCGCAGAAGGAGAGAATTGTGCCTTCTTGTTGCATCGCACATCATAAAAGTTTTGCAAACGTTTCATTACCTCCGGCGTTTTTTCGATGATAATTTCTTTCGCTGTTTGCGGAGATTGTCCAGCTTCCAGATATTCGCGGGCAATTTCGTGCGGCCATTCAATAAGGAATTGCAGCATGAAGCGCGACCACTCGCCACGGTTTAGCCCGTCTGATGCTGTGTTGTACATCAATGTTATGTTCTCGGCACGTTGCATCAGTCGATAGAAATAATAAGCATATACGGCATTCTTGTGCTCAATGGTGGTCATACCAAATGCTTTGCGCAGATTATACGGGATGAATGATGAATCGCCGCTACCCTTAGGTAGTTGACCTTCATTTAATGACATCATCACCAGATTTTTAAAGTCGAGGTTACGGGTTTCGAGCACACCCATTACCTGCATACCGATGGCCGGTTCTCCGTGGAAGGGGATATTTGAGGCAGACAAAACCTTGTTCAGCAAACGTTTAAAGGTTCCTGTCTGAACAATCAGATCGCCTTTGTCAATCATACTGCCAAGACGGTTGATCAAAGTATATGCTTTGAAGAGTGATTCACGATAAAGCTGATTAAATACATCATCGCTCTCTTTTTCCTTGTTGTAGATGGTAGCAACTTCTTTGAGCGCATCGGAAAGATAGCGGCACAAATCCATATTACTTAGTTGTGGAGTGAAAAGCATTCCCAGAAAATCGTCCTGCTTTAACTCGGAAGGGAGAGGGTAAAAACGATTCTTTTCAGTAAGATCCTTTTCCAGATCATTGGCTTTGGACGATAGCTGACGAGTATATGGGTGTTTCAGTACGGCCTGAACGGCAGCGTAGGCATATCTTCCCGTGTCGGTTCGGAAACCTTCAGTCTGCAGTTCAAGCAAGGCGGTGATGAAACTGTGAACAGGTGTCTGAGCCAAAGGAAATCCCATAGTTATATTCACATGCTGCACGCTGTCGGGTATGGAATGCAGCACGGGAAGTAACAGCGCTTCATTACAAAGAACCACAGCACTTTCCGATTCTTTTCCGGTAACATTACCACGAATCCATTCCGGCAGGAAGCGCGCCTGAGCGTTTTCGGTAGAGGATGCAACAAAACGCACCTTCTTTGGCTGAATCATCTTATTGAAGGTAACTCCGCTAAGGGCAGAAGGAAATTCTTTCAGGTTACGGCGGATGAATTCTCCCGCTTCATGATTCTTTTCATTGGTGTAGAATTCATCGTAATCCCAATAAAAAAGAGCTTTCCCGGCATCGCGAAGTAACTGGAAGAACTTTGTCTCTACCTTATTCAGCACGTTGAATCCCACAAACACATAGGTATCATATTTCATTTGCGACGCATCAAGCTGCTCAATTACCGAACGGTAAAGCATTCCTTCGTAGGCAATATTCTGATTTGCCAGTTCTTCTTTGTATCGGTGGTAAATATTTCCAAGCACGTCCCACAGAGAGATAAATTTCTCTTTCAATGCAGTACGCTTTTCGATGGAGAAGTTTTGAAAAAACTGACGGATGGCTGCTTCCTGATCCTCATTAAGAAAATCGAAATCGTCCATTATATTCTTTAAGTCCTGCAGATTGCTGAACAACTTATCGGCATCCACCAGATTCTTATCGGCATCGTCGAAGTCACTAATAAGCAGTTCTCCCCAGAAATAGAAATCGTCCAGCGTTTCCTCGCTCTTAGTCTCCTTGCGGAATATCTTGTAAAGTTCGCAAACAAGCTTAATGGAGTCGCCAAGCTTCAAAGGGTTCTCACTTCTTTGTGCCGACAACTGCTGAAACAGTTCGCTGATACTGAGATAAGCCGGCGACCAGATGGGACGGTTTGCCTCTTCGGCCAAGTGTTCATTGAAAAATAATCCGGCGCGCTTGTTAGGGAAAATAACAGCTACGCGGGAGAGATCTGCTCCATGCCTTTTATATAAGTCTTTTGCGACGATACTTAAGAATGTTTCCATTGTTTGCTTCTTTGTTTGACCTACACTATTTTTAATTAAAGTGTAGACTATATTATCATAAGATGTACACCTTATTTTGTTTTGCTCTACTATAATTTTTAAATCTTTCGAATAGCTTTTGCTTAACTCTCATTGAGTTTTTCGTTAACTCTTTGGAATAAATAAAAGCTTTATTATAAGGCATCAGATTCCGGTTCTGAAGGTCTTATAAACTTTGTGGAATAATCAAGATTATGAACCCGGGCGGATGCTGGGGGGGTCGCCCCCTCCCGCGAATTTATCATGCACAGTGGGGATTTCGAGTCCGTCTCTGTTGTTAGTTCATCTCTAATTATCCAACTTTTTCCAGTTCCCCATCATACACATACCACAGGTATCCACTGATGTTCTTATAACCCATTTCTGCGAGCAAGGATACATATCCTTTTACCTGCTCGTTGTATTTCTTGTTCTTCTTACCAAATTTGAAATCTACCACCACAACTTCGTCGTCATTCATCATTACACGGTCGGGGCGGCGCACTTCGAGCGTGCCTTTTTCCTTGTAGATAATGGCACATTCATTGAATAACCGGTAAGTTCCCGAGTACCATTCCTGAACCATGGGGTGAGAGAGAGCCTTTTCTGCTGTTTTGCGTATCTCTTTCTCCGTTTTACTGTCGGGTATTACCCCTTCAAAGAGCAGTCGCTCTATAGCAGGTTGCACATCTTCTTTTGTTTCAATTGCCGAGAACAGTGTGTGAAGCAGTTGTCCCTGGTTGATGTATTTGCTATCGCCCTCGCCCGTATCGTCTCCTTTGATGAAGTCTGACGATCGGTTCGACTGCCGGAACTCTATATTGTGCAAGTGCGACTCAATCTGTACCGGAACACTGCTGGGGGGAGTAGTAAGCTTGTTGGTGGTAGCTTTCTGCTCCTTGACTTCCGACGGACAAAGTGTGCCAAATTCGTAAGGCGAGTCCTCATCCCACTCAATGGATTCTGCTACAGCGACCGAACGTAATGCTCTGCTCAGCAATTCGGACACGGTATTCTTCAGATCTTTCTTTCCCCATACTATCAGATTCGTTTCCGCACGGGTAAAGGCTACATAAAGCAGGTTCAGATTATCTACCCAAAGCTGAAGGCGTTCATTCAGATAATCGTCTTTATAAATAGATTCCCCCATAGCCGAAGAATAGTTCACCGGAACCAGGTCGAGCTCATTGAATGGCGGTACGGTGGGTGAGCACCACACCAGCTGATTATTCGTTTCGTTCTCCAGTTTCCAGTCGCAGAACGGAAGTAGCACGGTGTGAAACTCCAGTCCTTTGGATTTATGGATAGACATGATTCGTATCCCCTCAATTTCGCCCGACGGAATAGTCTTGCCGCACAGGCGTTCTTCCCAAAAAGTAATGAAAGAATCTGGGTCGGACGAATTGTTTTGCAAGTATTCCACTACCGCATCGTAGAACGAGAAAAGGTAAGCATCCTGATTCTCTATCTTTTCCATCTCGAAAATGCGGAACAGCTCTTCTATCAGTTCGTAAAGAGGCATCAGAGGCAATGCTTCTCTTCCGGAAACGAATTCCGCAGGCAGGTAATTGTCTATCTCGCTAAGCAGCAAAGTATTCAGGTCGACTTCTTGTTTCAATACCTCATTCTGATAAGAAGCCGCCAGTTGCGCTTTCGCGATGGTATTTTCCGGATTGGAAAGATAGCGAAGTGCATCAAGTATCATGCATATAGCCAATGACGCATCCAGTCGGAAAGCCTCATCGGATACAATGCGATAGGGGAGATTCTCCTCGAAGAAGCTTGCTATCTGAGGGATAGTCTTGTTCTTCCGCACAAGGATGGTAATGTCATTCAGTTTCACACCTTGCTGAATGAGGTCGTTTACCTCTTCTGCAAGAGATTCCATGGTATATTGCACGTAATCTTTTCTTTCCTCTGGCGGAGTATCTTTATCATCACCGGCAAGGAACGAGATTTTTACGTAGCCCTTATCTTCTTTCTTGGGAGATTCCTGTCTAACGTCTGAATATGCATCCTTCAGACTGAAGCATTCTTCGTTTTGCTGTTCCCAATAAACATCGCACAGATAGTTACAAGCTGCGGTAAACAGACTATTGTTGAACCGGATTATATTCGCTTCACTACGGCGATTGGTTGTCAGTGTCTTTACCCTAACAGGGAAACTATCCATCTTATCACGCAAACCATTCAGAATACCCCAGTCGCCGTTGCGCCAGCGGTAAATGGATTGCTTAACATCTCCCACGATGAGGCTGTCGGATCCTTGAGAAAGCCCTTCGAGCAACAATAACTTGAAATTATCCCACTGCATACGCGAAGTATCCTGGAATTCGTCAATCATCACATTGCGAATGCTTGTCCCAATTTTCTCGAAGACGAAAGAAGAATCGCCGTCCTGCACTAACCGGTGAAGCAATGCATTGGTATCCGACAGCAGGAAACGATTGTTTTCCTTATTAAGAGAACGTACTTCCTCGTCAATATTTGCCAGAAGTCGCACTTTATTTACGTGTTGCAAGGAGAGGCGGCAAGAGTTCACAATGGTACTATTCTTTACGCGATACTCTTCTGAAGTCTGTAATAAAGGAATAAGCTCTTCGCGAGCCAGCTCAATAATAAGATTTTTGCTTGGCGAAGTTTTGGTTGCCCAGTTATCCTCGTTCTCCAAACACTTATCTACAGTAATGTTACGCACATCATTGCTCAAAACACCATTATGAATCTTATTGAAATAGCTGCCAATTCCTCGCGCACCGTTCTTTAAGTCGAGAGGGGTAAGCCCATGCTCTTCGAGCAATCCGTTAAACTGATCGGCAAATCCTTTCATCTGATCCAAAGCCTCCTCTTGTATGGCCTGAAGCTCTTTTTTGTAATGCCCTATATAATTAGGATCTTTTAGTTTGGCCCGCAATCCACTTCCTTTTTCAATATATCCTTCATCGAAAATATTTCGTCCAAAGTTCTTAACCTCGCCCGATACATTCCAACGTTTATCGTCTTTTATACGCTCGTCAATATAATCGAGCAGCCATGCCAGCACTTCCGAAGTGGGTTTAAGCTTTTCAATCATTGAATCGACGGCGTCGCTAAGTACTTCTGTATTGTTTAGCTCAATATTCAGATTCGGACTAAGTTCCAGTTCCCGTGCCAGATTGCGCATAACCGACTGAAAGAATGAGTCGATAGTCTCAACCCTGAACCGGCTATAGTCGTGAATCATATAGTTAAGCGCCGTACCAGCTGCTTTTCTCACTTCAGCTTCGGGTAGATTCAGCTCTGTGCAAACCTTATCCAGGTAAGCAGCAGAATCTTTATCGGCAGTCCATATTCCGTAAAGCTGGCTCAGGATACGTTCTTTCATTTCAGAAGTAGCCTTATTGGTAAAGGTAACTGCAAGAATCTGCTGATAAGCCCTTGGATTTTGTATCAGCAATTTAATGTATTCTACCGCCAGGGTAAACGTTTTTCCCGATCCCGCAGAGGCTTTATATACTAGTAGTTCTGGTGAAACACTCATTGTAAATGTTTTTGTTTATGCAAAACTACAGAAATAAATCGTATTATTTAGAAAAAAATCCTTCTAGTCCATGCAAAAAAATAACTTAGATTTTAAAGTAATGAGAAACAACTCCTTTAGAATCTAAGTTATAAATAGTTCTATTAATCTTTCTTTAAGCAGTTTTATCCTGATACAAAAATCGCTTAATACTCTTTTTCGCTGTTTTTTCGAATTCGTGATGTTGAATCCTGATTATGGAAATTTGTTCGTATTTTGCTATCTGCTGGTTTAATGAAACGCGGTTTGTTTCCATAGTCTTCTCAATATCATCATCATTTAGTCCGTTGGCGTAAGCAAAGTCATAATCAGGATATATTAGTGCCACAAGTTCTTCTTTTTCCATTATAATAACTGACTCCGAAACGTATGGCATATTATTAAGTATAAGCTCAATTTCTTCCGGATATATATTCTGTCCTGAAGCATTTAACAGCATATTTTTGCACCTTCCCTTTAATGTTAAGTTTCCTTCTTTATCAATAGTTCCCATATCGCCAGTATGAAGCCAGCCATCAGCATCTATTGCTTCCCTTGTTGCATCTTCGTTCTTATAATAACCCAGCATTAAATTGGTTCCTTTGCATATAACTTCTCCGGGTATCTTTTCCGGATTCTCTGACAATATCTTTATTTCCATGTTGGTGGCAACTTTTCCGCACGAACCATGTATCTGATCTTGCCAGTGATTGCAGGTTATAATAGGTCCGCACTCAGTCATTCCGTAACCTGTTACGTATGGTAGTTTAATGATCCTTATAATTGTTTCTATCCCACTATTTAAAGGGGCACCGCCAATTATAATTTCTACAAAAGCTCCGCCAAACGCATTTCTTATTTTTCGTTGTATTGAAGCTATCGACTGTTCGTTTATTGTGGGTAAACTCGGTGAAAGACTGCTGATTTCGGACTCTATTTCAGGAAGAATATCTTTCTTGAATAATTTTTCTATAATAAGCGGTACACAGCATACAATCTTTGGCTGTATTTTCTGGAAGGCTTCAGTAATTTCCAAAGGAGAAAATGCCTGAGTAAGAAAATGAATATGCGCACCTGTGCAAATAATATACAGAAATTCATAAACCATTCCGAAAACATGTCCTAAAGGTAGTCTGGCTATAGTTTTATCTCCGGGATTAAGAGGATGTCTTTCATAACAATCCTCTACATTTGAAGAAAGACTTCTATAAGGAAGCATAACTCCTTTTGAGAAACCTGTTGTTCCTGAAGTATAGTTGATCAGTGCTAGTTTATCCGGCTCGCTTTTTGGGTATGAAATATCTTCGGGAGTGATATCTATTGGATATTTTTGGCGATATAGTGAATGAAGAAGCGTATACGTATTGTTAAGTTTCTCTGATTTAGAGCTTACAAGCTTAAAAGAATTCAGGCTAAAAAGACCTTCTAACTGATTCATTGCTCTTTCGCTGAGATTTTTCCGGATACTATCTTCAACGTATAGAAGTCTAGCTTCTGAATGATTGACGATATTATGAATGTTGTCTGTGCTAAATTCGTGATGTATAGGAACAGCTACAGCACCATAAGTAATAACTGCCAGAAAAACTACTGCCCAATAGGAACTGTTCTTTCCGCATATAGCTATTTTATCACCTTGTTTTATGCTACTTTCTTCAAATAAAAGATGAATTTCTGCTATTTTTCGTGCAACATCTTTATATCTAAGAGTTGATTTTTTATAATCTGTAAGAGCATTCAGTTCCCAGTTCTGTTTTAAACTTTGCTCAATATATTTAATTAAGTCTTCCTGTCGTTTCATATCATAATATATTAAAAAAATCAGGTTGCAGAAACGAGATAACTAGAATCAATATTCTTTCTTATTGATATTCAGATAAAAAACATTTGGTAAACTATATGTGTTCAACTGTATAACGGTTTATAGTGATAATCTTTGTTTATAATTGTTTATATTGTTAAGGCTCATTATTATTGTTTAAGAACGCTTTCTTTTTGTAAATTATCACTTGTGAAATGATTATCGTATTTGTTTTTTATTAATTAATTTCCTCCAAAAAAGAAGCCCAAGTATTAGATCTGTCAAAGCTGACTTATCTAATACCTAGGCTAATTATATACTGCGATCTTTTTATTAATTTAGTGAAATAAATAAAAAGTCAAAATTCTGATAAGGTGGTTTATTCCTGAATATCCTGATACATAAATCGTTTTATACTCTTCTTTGCTGTTTTTTCAAACTCTTCAGGATGCAGTTTTACTTTACTTATCTGAGAATAACCCGGTAGCTGCTGATTCAATGAAGCGCGATTTGTTTCCATCGCTTTTTCAATATCCTCGTTGCTTAGTCCGTTGGCAAAAGCATCATCGTAATCAGGATATATTAATGCCACAAGTTTTTCATTTTGCATCACAATAATTGATTCAGATACATACGGCATATTATTAAGTACAGATTCAATCTCTTCAGGATAGATGTTTTGTCCGGAAGCATTCATTAGGAGGTTCTTGCAACGTCCCTTGATACTAATATTTCCTTCTTTGTCCATCACCGCCATATCACCAGTGTGCAGCCATCCGTTCTCGTCGATAACACCTTTTGTTGCCTCTTCATTTTTGTAATACCCCAGCATCAGATTCTCACCTTTGCAGATAAGTTCGCCGGGAATGTTTTCTGGATTTTCCGATACAACGGCAACTTCCATACGCGAAGCAGCTTTCCCGCAGCACTTTTGCTTTAACTCAGACCAGTGACCGGACGCTATGATCGGAGCGCATTCCGTCATACCGTATGCAATGGTATATGGAAAATTAATAGTTCTCAGTAAAGATTCAATTCCTCCATTCAGAGGTGCACCTCCAATGATAATTTCTTCAAAGTTGCCACCAAAGGCATCCATAGCTTCCTGTCTGATGGATGCTTTTAACTTCTCATTTACGATAGGTACCTGAAGCAGAATTTTGTTTACTCTGTTATCAAATCTTGGTAGAATGTTTTTCTTTATAATCTTTTCTACGATAAGTGGCACGCAGGAAATCAGTTTTGGTTTGATTTCCGAGAATGATTGTGCAATAATCTTCGGTGAAGGCATGCGGGTAAGGTAGTACACATGCGCTCCTGCACAAATACCATAAAGGAAATCGTATACCATTCCGAAAATATGTCCCATTGGCAGAATTCCTACCAAATTATCTCCCGGGCCAATCGGGTGCTTTTCCCAGCAATACTCCACGTTTGATGTAAGACTGCGGTATGGCAGCATTACTCCCTTAGAGAAACCTGTAGTACCTGATGTATAATTGATTACAGCAAGTTCTTCGGGGCTGTCTTTTCGGTAAGATATATCGTGTGGACGGAAGTTGCACGGATATTTTTTTCCGAAAAGTGCATTAAGATGTTCGTGTGCATAGCTTAACTTCTCAGAGCGTGAAACTACAAGTTCAAATGTATTGAGCACGATAATACCTTCCAGATTTGGCATAAACTCCTCATTCAGGTTTTCCCATACCTGATCTCCCACAAACATAAAGCGAGCTTCGGAATGGTTAACTATATTGTGTATATTATCTGCCTTGAATTCGTGAAGAACAGGAACGGCAACGCCTCCATAAGTAATTGTTGCCAGTACGGCTACAGCCCAGAAAGAACTGTTTCTTCCGCATACGGCAACTTTATCTCCCTTTTTTATTCCGGCTTCTTCAAATAGAAGATGAATTTTTGCTATTTTTCTTGCTACGTCTTTATATTGAAATGTCTCTCCGTTGTAGTCTGTCAGGGCGTTTAAATCCCAATTGTTGATGATGCTTTGCTCTATGTATTTTATAAAGCAGTCTTGTTGTTTCATAAATCTAGTTGCACAAATGATTTGTTTTTGTGCAAATGTAAGCAGCAGAGCTTTTATAAGAAAAAAAAGCAATAAGTTTTAGGGTAAATTAACGAGAATAAGAAACTCAATGAAACTTACCGGATACGTGCTCTATATCTATCTTTATCACCTGAATTCGTGTAATTGCCTGATTGATATATTTTTCCCCGGTTTCCATGTGCTCTGGTGAGTATTTTTTCAATAATAACATCATTGCGTAATGAATTTCTTCTTCCGAGGTTACAAAGCTTGCTTTACCAAATGCCATGCTGCTTTTATAATTTGTAGTGAATTTCTCTGCAACAACTTCGGCATTCTGAACTACGCAAAAGCTTACTTTATTATTTTCTTTTAGGCAACGAAGCTTTTCTCCTTCTGTGGCACAATGGAAGTAGATATGGTTTTCTTCAACAACATAGTTAAGTGGCACGCCATATCCGTAATTGTTTTGTCCGCACATAGATAAAATACCGTATGATCCGCTTTCAAGAACTTCTTTTGCCTGTTGAGAATCCATTTTTCTCTCTTTTCTTCTTATTTCTGCAAACATCTTTTTTCGTTTTTAGTTTGGCAAAAGTAAATATATAAAGTAATAGAACAAATATCCCGATACTTAAAAAAGTACCGGGATATATAAAAACTGGTTAGGGAATAAAAATTGTTATATTGATTAATTAGAGTATTTTATGCAAGGAATGCAGCAATATCTTCATCAACAGTACTTATTCCACCGATCCCAAAGTTTTCTACCAATACTTTTGTTACGTTTGGTGAAAGGAATGCAGGAAGAGTAGGACCAAGGTGAATCTTTTTCACTCCCAAATGAAGCAGTGCAAGCAATACGATAACAGCCTTCTGTTCGTACCATGCGATATTGTAGATGATAGGAAGATCGTTTATATCTTCAAGTTCAAATACTTCTTTCAGTTTCATTGCGATTACAGCCAGTGAGTAACTGTCGTTACATTGTCCGGCATCGAGTACGCGAGGAATTCCGTTGATGTCTCCCAATGGAAGTTTGTTATAACGATACTTAGCACAACCGGCAGTAAGGATCACTGTGTCTTTAGGCAATTTTTCTGCAAACTCAGTATAGTAGCTGCGGCTCTTCATTCTTCCGTCGCAACCGGCCATTACAAAGAATTTGCTGATGGCTCCACTCTTAACGGCATCCACAACTTTGTCGGCCAAAGCTAGAACCTGAGCGTGTGCAAATCCACCCACAATCTTTCCACTCTCAATTTCTGTTGGTGGCTGACAGGTTTTAGCATGTGCAATAATAGCAGAGAAATCTTTTGGCTGACCATTTACACGTGCCGGAATGTGAATAGCTCCTTCAAGTCCGCTGGCTCCTGTTGTATAGATACGGTCTTTGTATGTAGCATTCTTAGTAGGAGGAACAATACAGTTGGTTGTAAAGAGAACCGGACCATTGAATGTTTCGAATTCTTCTTTTTGTTTCCACCATGCATTACCATAGTTACCTACAAGGTGCTTGTATTTCTTTAATTCAGGGTAGTAGTGTGCAGGAAGCATTTCGCTGTGAGTATACACATCAACGCCAGTTCCTTCAGTTTGTTGAAGAAGTTCTTCAAGATCTTTGAGGTCGTGTCCGCTGATAAGGATACCAGGATTTTTACCTACGCCGATGTTTACTTCAGATAACTCAGGATTTCCGTAGTGACCGGTATTGGCTGCATCAAGCTGTGCCATAGCACTAACACCATATTTACCTGTTTCAAGAGTTAATGCGATTAACTCATTTACACTGATATCGTTTCTTGTAATTTCTGCAAGGGCGTGTTGCATGAAAGCAAAGAGGTCCGCATTTTCATTGTCCAGATTCCAGGCATGTTCCACGTAAGCAGCCATACCTTTAATACCATAATGTACAAGCTCTTTCAGAGAACGAATATCTTCATCCTGATTACGAAGTACACCTACAGTTTTAGATTTTTCTTCGAATTCACTTTCGTTACCATCCCATGTACATTCATCCGGAGGATTTGGTAGAGAAACTTGGTTAGCCAACTCTTTTTTCAGGGCAAGTCCTTCTTTAATCTTATTGATAATAGCCTGCTTGTCGAAGTTTGCATTAGTAATGGTCATAAACAATCCGTCGAACACAAACTTATCAGCTTCAGAAGACGGAGTGCCAGCCTTGCGCAATTCCTGATTGTAAACCGCAACACCACGTACTACAAATAAAAGGAGATCTTGCATATTAGCTACTTCGGGAGTTTTACCACAAACACCACTCAAAGTACACCCGGTACCTTTTGAAGCTTCCTGACATTGAAAACAGAACATACTCATAATCTTATCACTTTTAGAAGTTAATTACTAATTTTTGATGTGACAAAGATATGAGGTAGTATAGAGGTAATTCTGTAACCAATGTTACAACAGTGAAATTTTATTTTTTTTATTTCATAGATAAACGATTAATTGTGCTTATCAGATTCTATTAATTCCTTTATTTCGTTGATATGTAAATTTAGATGGTCGAGATAACCGGTAATCATCTCTTGCAATGAAACTTTATTTCCCTCGAAGTCTGTCCAGGAGTTCTTTAAGGCTAAGAAATCAACCTGGTTAATAATTTGAATTATGTGCAGATTATAAAATTTCCATAATTGAATAAGGTTGTGCCAATTGGATTCCTGATAATTCTGAATAGTAATCCAAAGATCATTATCTTGTCTGTAATCAGGAAATACAAGTTCCTTATTATATTGAAGACGTACCATTCGCTGATGATTATTTGAAGCAGAATCTACCAGGTGCCCAAGAATTTGCATAATGTTTCGGTTCTGCTTGTTTCGTCTCTCTGTGATAACTTCCTTATCCAGAGAAGTTAATTTAGATTCCCAAATCTCTATGATTTGAGCTATTCCCTTAGTAATTTTAATAAATTCTGTTTTCATATTTTTCAGAGATTTAGATAAATAGTCTTTTCTTATAACAGATATTTTATTGAATAAGTTTTTTAAGCTTTTCCGGATTAAGAATAGCGATATGTTTCCTGTCAACAGATATAAGTCCTTCATCTTGCATGTGTGCAAGTTCCCTGGCCAGTGACGGACGAGATACGCCAAAGTAATCGGCCATTTCCTGTTGCGAGCGGTCCATTACAATTTTATTGCCGGCCGAAGCAGACAGCCTAAGAATGTAAGATGCAAGTTTTTGCTTGATACTTTTAAATGAAAGAAAGAATAACTTGTCCGAGAGAGTTTTGGCATAATTTGCCGATGTGTTCAGATAGTTTTCTAGGAACAGTTGGTTGCGTTGAAAAAGCAATAACACACTTTCCTTGGGAATAAACAGAGCATCGACCTCTTCATTGGCAGTTACTTCTACCGGATATTTGTTTTCTGTTCCGAAAAGAAATAAAGGAGCCAATGCTCGTGGTGCGCCAATATCTTCAATTTTTATCAGTTTACCCGAGTAATCAATCATTTCACCCCTAACACTTCCCTTTAAAAGAATGATTAGCCTGTTACATGAATCTCCCTGAAAGGCAAGAATATCTCCCTTTCTAAAATTCTTTATATTATAAGTTATTCCCTCGAAATTATTAGTAAGCTCCTCAGGAGTAGTTCCCTTGAATAGTGGATTTTTTAATAGTATGCTAATCATTTGTTTCTTTATAATAGTAGTTCTCTGAATAAAAAACTTTACTACAAATATACAAATATTACGCTTGGTTGTACTTTAACCTACTTATTTTTATCTTTTCCCTTAATATACTAGACTACGGGCTGCTGATTTTTAGCTACTCTCCTGAAATGATAAACCAATATAAATATGGCTGTAACGAATGCCAGAAAATCTGATGTTACCATGCTCCACCACACTCCGTTGGTCCCAAACAGATGTGGGAAAAACAGCAGGCAGGGAAGCAAGTAAAGGAGTTGTCTTGAAAGCGACATGAATATGCTTATTTTTGCCTGTCCTATACTCTGGAAAAAGTTGGAGATTACAATCTGACTTCCCACGATGGGGAATGCCAGGACGGAGATACGCAAACCGGTTGCAGCAATATGTATCAGTGTCTGTTCGCTTGTAAACATGGAAGATATGGCATTAGGGAAGAATACACAGGCAATGAAACCTACCATATTAATGGATACTCCCGAGAAAATGCCCAACTTTAATGTACGTGTTACTCTGTTTTGCAGATTAGCTCCATAATTATATCCAACGATTGGTTGCATACCCATGGTGAGTCCCATAATAATCATCACGAAAAGCATAAGCACACGGTTTATAATGCCATACGCACCAATTGCCATGTCGCCGCCGCTTTTTTGCAGGATATTATTTATCACGATAACTATTCCGCATGCGCAAACATTCATCAGGAACGGAGCCATACCAATAGAAAAGATATTCTTCACAATGCGGATTCTTACTATGTGAAAGCCTTTCTGGAAGTGAACATAGTTTTCTTTATTCATAAAATGGTGGAGCACCCATACCATACCGATGAATTGTGAAATAATGGTGGCCCAAGCTGCACCACGGATTCCCCAATGGAAATGGAAAATAAATATAGGAGCTATAATTACATTCATAACAACGGTAATCATAGACGATAGCATGGCTTTCTTTGGATAACCGGTGGCACGCATTACGTTATTCAGACTTATCATGGTGTATGATATTGGCGTACCCAAAAGGATTACCTCCATAAAGTCGCGCGCATAAGGCAGTGTTGTTTCACTAGCCCCGAAGAAGATAAGGATTGGGTCCAGGAACAAAAGGAACAGTCCGCCGAAAAGAACGGAGTTAATAATGCAAAGCATAAGTACAGTACCCAAAACCTCTGTGGCTCCGGCAAGATCTTTCTGCCCAAGGCGGATGGAAGAAATGGTTGCTCCTCCGGTTCCCACCAGCGTACAGAATGCAATAACAAGGTTCATCAGCGGGAAGGATATGGCAAGGCCAGAAATGGCAATTGCACCTACACCGTGACCAATGAATATACTATCTATAATGTTATACAATGAAGTTACCGTCATCCCTATAATAGCGGGGATTGAATATTGAAGTAATAATTTACCAATGCTCTCGGTTCCGAGAATGTGAGGGTTGTTCTTAACAGACATAAACGACTTTACATTTTTTTAAGTGCGGCAAAGGTACGAATTATTTGCCGCATTCAACTATTATTCGGAACTTTGCAAAGCAAAAATTATATATAGATAATGAAAGAAAGTAAAACGATTGCAGCTCTTTTTGATTTTGACGGGGTAGTTATGGACACAGAAACTCAGTATAGTATATTCTGGGGTGAGCAGGGACGTAAATATCGTCCGGATCTTCCTAACTTCGATCGAATCATTAAAGGACAAACATTGGTTCAGATTTATGATAAGTATTTCGATGGTATGGAGAAAGAAAAAGAACAGATAAACAAAGATTTGTTGCTTTTTGAAGAAAACATGGTATATGATTATATTCCCGGAGTACTCGATTTTATTGAAGATCTGAAGAAAAACGATGTTAAGATGGCAGTTGTAACCAGTTCGGATATCAAGAAGATGGAGAATGTGTATCGTGTTCACCCAGAAGTTTTGGATATATTCGACTCTATTATTACTGCAGATCTCTTTAAACAATCCAAACCCAATCCGGAATGTTTCCTTCTAGGTGCCGAAATCTTAGGATCTACTCCCGAAAGCAGTTTTGTTTTTGAGGATTCTTTCCATGGCCTTAAGGCAGGAAATGCTGCCGGATCAACAGTTATCGGACTTGCAACTACAAATCCTCGTGAGGCAATTCAGGATAAAGCCGATTATGTAATCGATGATTTTAAAGGTTTCACCTTCGATAAATTAATGTCTATAAAAGGATAATTTATTCATAGGAGTCATATTCCTCTTTAGACCCCCATCCAAAGATGCGTTTGATATACATCTAAAGATGTATTTGATGTACATCAAACGTATGCTTAGATATATATCAAACATACCTTTAGATGTACATCAAACTAAAAACATTTCACCGGTAAATATAAATCTTTCCCTTTAATTTAAATTATTGCAGTAAGCAACATTGTTAAATGCTCTATTAAATTAATCTTCTACTTATAACTGCCTTGATTCTTACTTCCTTTTTTATAAAATGAACTTTTAATGTGATAAATGGTTTATTTTAATAGATTTCTTTTCTCTCTTAACTTTTAACTGTACATTTGCAGCAATTTTTTAAAAATTTATAATTATGGCTGGATATATTAATGAAGATACCAGAAAGGTGACAACTCACCGTCTGATTGAAATGAAACAAAAAGGAGAGAAAATTTCTATGCTTACTGCCTATGACTACACCATGGCTCAGATTGTTGACGGTGCAGGAATGGATGTAATATTGGTTGGAGACTCCGCTTCAAATACTATGGCCGGTAATGTAACCACTTTACCTATTACACTAGATCAGATGATATACCATGGTAAATCAGTGGTTCGTGGTGTAAAACGTGCTATGGTTGTTGTCGATATGCCTTTTGGCTCTTATCAAGGTAATTCTTTTGAAGGACTTGCTTCGGCAATTCGTATAATGAAAGAGTCTCATGCTGATGCATTGAAGCTTGAAGGTGGTGAAGAGATTCTTGAATCTGTACAAAAAATCCTTTCTGCCGGTATTCCTATTATGGGACACCTGGGATTGATGCCTCAATCCATTAATAAATACGGTACATATACAGTTCGTGCCAAGGATGATTTTGAGGCCGAAAAGCTTGTTCGTGATGCTCACTTGCTGGAAGAAGCCGGATGCTTCGCTTTGGTGCTTGAAAAGATTCCTGCTACACTGGCAGAACGAGTAGCTAAGGAACTGACTATTCCTGTAATAGGTATCGGTGCCGGCGGTAAAGTTGATGGTCAGGTACTTGTAATTCAGGATATGCTGGGTATGAGCAAAGGATTCAGTCCTAAGTTCCTTCGCCGTTATGCCGATCTTCATTCAATAATGACCGATGCAATCGGACAATACGTGGCAGACGTAAAGAGCTCTGATTTCCCTAACGAAAAAGAACAATACTAATATTTCTTTTCGTATGTATAAAGTTTCTACTGCAAAGTTGTGGACATCAAATTTTGTGTGGGCTTACATCAGTAATTTCCTGCTTTTCGTATCCCTCTACATGTTTCTGCCTATACTTCCAATGTATATGGTGGCAAAGTTTCCTTCTACAACCTTGGGCGAGGCCGGAATTGTGCTGGCTCTTTTTGCCGGAGCAATGTTTCTTATCGGTCCCTTTTATAGTTATATAATAGATACATATAAGCGCAAAGATGTTTGTATGTTTTCTTTTTTAACTGTAATTGCTATTGTTGGAGGCTATTCATTGATAGGCTGTCTTTTCTGGATGGCTGTTCTTAGAATTATACAGGGAGCTTTATTTGGTATAACAACTGCAACAAGTAGTACTGTTGCTATTGATATCACTTCAACAACTCGTAGAAGTGAGGGAAACATTCATTTCAATTGGGCCGGACGCCTGGGAATGGCTTTTGGCCCTATGATTGGATTGCTACTTTTTAGTTTCTCCGATCTGCAAACAGTTCTTTATGCATCAATAGCTTCTGGTTTTGCCGGATTTCTTTGTATGGCAATAATTAAAGTTCCGTTTCGTGCACCAATAGGAGCCAAACCTTTTTCTACAGATCGTTTTCTTCTTTCCCGTGGATGGGTTACATCTGGCAATCTGGTACTGATTTCTATAATCTTCGGAATGCTGATATCTACAATTAATGTGTATGCGGCATCTATTAATTTGCAGTACGTAACAATTCGTTTCTTCGGTGCAATAGGATCTGGCTTTATTCTTGCAATGATAGCCAACCGGGTTGTTTTCGTTGAGGCCGATTTCCGTGCAAGGATAGTAAGTGGACTGATTCTGATAATTTTATCATTGTTATTGCTGATTACTCATTATAATGAAGTCTCTCTTATAACTTCTGGTGTATTGATTGGATTGGGATTTGGTTTGGCTGCTTCAGACTTTCTGGAAATGTTCGTAAACTTGTCCGAGCATTGTCAGCGTGGAACTGCGAATACAAATTATCTGTTGGCTTGGGAAGTTGGCGTAGGCATAGGTGTTGCTTTGGGTTGCAATCTGGTAGAATCAGGCTCTTATATGATTGTATTTCAGGTAGGAATAATCTTTGCTGTAATTGCTTTGTTATACTTCCTGCTATTTACAACAAAACACTTTATAAAAAATAAGAAGAGGTAATTATAAAGAATATGTATAAGAAATCTAAGTTTCGAATAGAATAATAAGAAAGATAAATAAAAAACCGCGAAGTTAATTCTTCGCGGTTTTTGTTGCTTTAGGAGTCATTTCGCCTTTGATGTATAGTCTTACTAACTCAACTTTGGCGTTACTTCTTACTGTAATACTTTTCCTGAATTCGCCTGGGTATTTACCGGCGCCGTTATAAGTTACCATAATAGTACCTTTTTTTCCAGGCATAATTGGTTCCTTGGTGTAATCAGGGATTGTACATCCGCATGAAGCTACAGCCTGGTTAATAACTAAAGGTGCATCTCCTGTGTTTGTGAAGAAGAATTCGCATCTTACTTTCGGACTGTCTTCAGAGAATGTACCGAAATCATGAGTTGTTTTGTCGAATGTAATCTCTGCCTGCTTTTGAGCAGAAGCATACGTAACCCCTACAAATAGGAGCATCAGTAAAAATAATGTCTTTTTCATCCTTGAATTTCATTTTTATGACATGCAAATTTAATAGTTATTCATCAATAATTACTATGTTTGTACATGAATTAACAAACTTAAAAACTATATAGCAGTGGTATACAAAAAAATAATACTTTCGTTGCTTGCAGCTTTTACACTTCTTACAGGTTGCAAATGTCGTCAGGAATTGTCACTTTCTGGACTTAGGTGCAAAGATTTCGATGCAAACGTAAACGGGCAAATTACGAAACTGTATGTTTTAAAAAATACTCATGGCATGGAAGTATGTATCACTAATTATGGTGCAAGAGTTGTTTCTATCATGGTTCCAGATCGGAATGGGAAAATGGAAGACGTGGTATGTGGTTTCTCAAACATCAAAGACTATATTTCTCAGAAACAAAATTTTGGAGCAACGATTGGTCGTTATGCAGGCCGCATTCTTAATTCTACTTTCAAAATTGATTCTGTTGAATACAAATTAAAACCCAATACCGGAATTCATTCTGCTCATGGTGGTGATCCCGGCTTCGCTGCAAAAATATGGCAGGCCGAACAAGTTGCCGGTAATGTGCTTCGTCTTAAATATCTGTCAGTAAACGGTGAAAATGGTTTCCCCGGGAATCTTAATGTTACAGTTATTTATACCCTGACTAATAATAACGAACTTGATATTGATTATACTGCAACAGTTACCGGTAGCCCTACTGTTGTGAATCTTACCCATCATTCTTTTTTTAATATTTCCGGTAATCTGAATACTACTGTCGAGAAACAACTGCTTTATGTAAATGCAGATGGCTATACTCCGTATGATTCCCTGAAATGTGTTACTGGAGAAATAGCTCCTGTTGCCGGTACTCCATTTGACTTTACCTCTCCACATTTTATAGGTGAGCGCATTAATGCTGACAACTCTCAACTTCAAGTAACCGGCGGATACGATCATACCTTTGTACTTAATACTAAAGGTAAAGATACTTGCCTTGCTGCTAAATTAAAAGATCCTCAAAGTGGGAGAGGATTAGAGGTTTATACAAATGAACCCGGACTGCATGTTTATACTGCCAATGGATTAAAAGGAAAACTTATTGGTAAAAGCGGTATAGCTTATCAAAGTAGAAGTTCAATCTGTCTGGAAACGCTTCATTTTGCAGATAGTCCTAATAAACCTCAATTCCCAACAACAGTGCTTCGTCCTGGCAAAAAATATCACAGCCATTGTGTTTACCGATTTATTGTAGAGTAGGTAAAAAATGATTAAAATTGAATGTTTATTTACTTAATAGTTAATAAATATTAAATTTAAATATTCTACTTATAAGTATTAAAATATTTAACATACATTTGTTCTCGATAATTGTTATAAATAGTAATAACTAGGATTGTTATTTAGGCAAATACTTTTAAATTATAGCTAAAATTGATATTTTTTTATTTATCAATAAGTTATAATGCTTTTTTTGTGTATTAACTAAACTTGTATTTTTGATAAACTTAAATCTTTTGTTTTTTAACAGTTTTAAATAAAAAGCAAAGAAATGAAACCTACAGAGGATTTGAAACATGATCATCAGGCTATTGAAACTATTCTCGGAATTTTAACAAAAATATCCGTAGTAGCAAAGCATACTTGTAAACCTGATTTGGATGATTTAGATAAAATTATAGACTTTCTTCGGTTATTTGCCGATAAATTTCATCATGGGAAAGAAGAAACTATTTATTTCCCAGCTCTTGTAGAAGAGGGAATGTCTAATGAAAATAGTCCGGTAGCGGTTATGCGATTTGAACATGAAGTTGGCAGAGGATATATTAAAGATATGGCTGCTGCTATTGAATCTATAAAGAATGGTGATGATTCAGCGGTAGATAAGTTTATAGAATCTGTAGAGAATTACGTATCATTAATGGAAAATCATATTCAAAAGGAAAATAATATTCTTTTTCCAATGGGTGATAAGTTGATACCTTCTGTTAAACAGCCCTTACTATATAAGGACTTTGTTTTTATGGAAGGAAAATTATTTGGTCAGGATGCTCTTAAATATTATCACGATTTATTACGCCAATTAGCAAATAAATACTTAACCTGAATTTATTGGCAAACTTTCATCGAAACATCTAATTCAATCTTATAACTTTTAAATTATTATTATGAAGAAAACAGTTAAAAACAATGTCTACTGGATTGGCAAAAGTGATTGGGAAATGCGTAAGTATCCGGGTTACGAGTACTCTACGTACAGAGGAACCAGATATAACTCTTTTTTAATTAAGGAAGAAAAAACTGTTTTAATAGATACTGTAATAATGTCTTATAGCAGGGAGTTTATTAATAATCTGGCAAAAGAAATAGATTTGACGTCTATAGATTATATTGTTTGTACTCAAGCTGAAGGTGATCATAGTGGCGCATTACCTGAATTAATGAAGCTAATTCCTAACACTCCTATATATTGCACTCAGAATGGAAAAGATGCACTTGTAGGTCATTATTTTCAGGATTGGAATTTTGTAACTGTCAAAACCGGAGATAGTTTACCTATTGGGAATGGAAAGGAGTTGCTTTTTGTTGATTTTCCAGTTTCTTCTTATCCTGATACCATGTTTTGCTATCTGACGAAAGATCATATACTTTTTAGCAGCGGCTTGTTTGGACAACATTTTAGCTCGGAAGTTTTGTTTAATGACTTGGTAGATCAATGTGAATTGAACTTCGAGACCATTAAATTCTTTGCCAATACACTTACGCCATATAGTAAAGTAATTACATCTAAAATTAATGATTATATAAGGAAAAATATTCCTCTTGAAATGATCTGCCCTAGTCATGGCATTATTTGGAGAGATAACCCGTTGCAGATAGTTACTAAATATTTAATGTGGGCAAATAGTTATAGTGAAAATCAGATTACGATTATTTATGATACGATGTATAATGCCACCAGATCAGTCGCAGAAAAGATTGCAGAAGGAATCTATTCAGCTGATATGCATGTTAATGTTAAGCTCTTTAATGCGTCTATAAATAACAGATGTGATTTGATTACGGAAGTATTTCGTTCTAAAGGGGTGTTGATTGGTTCTCCTTGTCTTAACAATGGTATTCTTCCATCAGTATCAGGATTCCTTGATGAAATGAAAGGTTTGAGATTTAAGAATAAAAAGGCAGCTGCCTTTGGTTGTTACGGTTTGAAAGGATCTTCTATTAAAATTATAGATAGTAAATTGAAAGAGGCCGGCTTTGAAACCATAATGGATCCGATAAACTTTAAATGGTCTCTTACAGAAGAGGCTTTAGAATCAAGCAAAAATTATGGCTGGCTTTATTGGGATTTATTAAGTAGATTTGACTAAATCAGGTTATGAAATAAACAAGGCCACCTCAAGAATAAAATGGTATCAGACTGATAGCAAATTATTATTAAGGCGGCCTTGTTTTTATTTGTATTACCTCCTGATTAGCTTTATCTTTTTGAGAAATCAGGATTCTTTTTCTTTCCGCTTTTTGATATCAGAAGAACAGGGAATACATATTCTGCCATCCATGATTCTGAATATCCAAGTTTTTCTCTGTACTTTCTAACACTTCTACATGCATTGTAAACTTCATCCTTTTTCCAGTCATCCTTAGTCAGAATCTTGTGGATGGTTTGTTGAGTTACTGTATAAAGTGCTTTTCTAAGGAAATTAGGCATTGCAATCTTAAATTTCATCTGATCACTGATTACAACTAACAAGTCGTTTGAAAAGCCCTGGAATGTGAAAAGAAATGATTGTGCATCATTTTGTTTTTTACAGTTAGCTTTTAAAGATGCATCGATTTCTTTAAAGAATTGCTCACTTAAGCCATATCCCTGCATTAACATTTTACGGGATTGAGATCTTTCTGCAACTCCCAGACGTCCGTTTTGTGTCTGAATTTTTAATGTTCGTTTAAACATAGCCATATCTGGTAATGCATTGATATTGGTAATTCCCAGATTGATAGCCATTGTTGACTGATAATACACACGAATAAGCGTAAAATAGTATTCAATTCTAGACTGAACAAGTTCTGTTTGTTCTTCTTTCGATTTTTTTAAATTTGGAAAAAATTTCATAGGTCAATTTTAATTTGGGAACTAAGATAAGCAGATCGTACTTATTAATAACTATTTTCACTATTATTTTTTCAAATTTTATGTTTTTTGCTTTAGGGATTACTCTAGTTTGTTAGATATAAGTTCTTTATTTGACTAATTCTTTAGAGTAATCCCTTAGTAATTTTATCTGATTTTATATTTTTATTCAGTTTGATTCTTTACAAAAAAAATCAAAAGCTTAATTTAGCACCAACAAAATAACTCCTTGGCGAGATGGGGCCGTACACAAAGTCCGAATCGCGATTTTTTCCTTTATCCTGATCAGATTGGTAAGCATCAAAAATATTTTGTACACCTGCATTTACCTGAAGCGCTATTTGCTGATAAACCGGGAATGTATAACTAAGCTTGATGTTCATATCAAAGAAATCGGGCGTAGAAACATTTATGTCTTTTTCTATATATCCGGCAGCATGAGGTACCAGCATACTTCCTGTATATGTACCAGAAAGCGCTATTTCAAATCTTTTTATTGGAGTTAATTTTGCCGTGAAGTAACCATAAGTATCGGGTGTGCGGAGCATTCTCTTTGAACTTAAATCCTCTGTTGCACTCCAGTTTTCTACTTCTTTGTACTTGCTTCTCTGAATAGTTGCGCTTGCTTCTACTTGAAGTAAGGAAGAAAAAGCAAGTTCACCTTCTGCTGTAAATCCCATCACTTTTGCTCCTTCTCCGTTAGTTCTTTCTTTCAAGATTGTTCCTTCCGCATTTGTTCCTATGTCATTGAGAACGAATACATCTTTCAGATTTGTATAGAATCCTTCAACCCTGAAGTTTACCGGGATTTCTCCGAATGTGTGATACAAATCCATAGAAGCGCTTAAGCTTTGTGACTTTTCCGGTTTTAAATCAGGGTCTGAGCTTATAACAGATATCTCACCGCCAACGGCCGAAACATGCAAATCTTCATCATAAACTTGTGGGGCTCGGAATCCGGTTGAATAACTTAAACGGAAATTTATGTCTTTTTCCGGATTGTATCTCAAAGTAACGCGGGGACTGAAGATGGCATTATCTATCATATTATGCTTGTCTAATCGTCCGCCGAGCAGGAAACTCCACATATCATTCTTCCATTCATTCTGCATAAAGAGACTTTCAGTATGCACCGTTTGTTTTATATTGCGATTATATCCAAGAATCTCGTCATGCAATTTGTCGTATGTATATTCTGTTCCACCGGTGAATTGTGCAGGCATAAATAAACATTTTTCCCAGTTGTAGGTATATTGTCCACCAGCCATGTAAGTAAGATCATTCGTGTTGCCATATCCCCGCAAATCCTTACCAGCTCCCGAATAACTTGTTCTGATAATACTTTGCATGGAAGTGTAAATGTTCAGCTTATGTTTGTAATTGGGTGAAAACAAATCATAATTAACGCCGCCGCCATTTATTGAGTGGTTGGCCATTTCTGCAACTTCAGCTTCGTGAGGCTGAAGATCAAGATTATCTCCCCCTCGTCTATGATCAGTGATGTTATGATACTCCAATGATAATTTTGAATAGTTACTTGTTTTAAGATATGTACGCATGCCAATCGTTTTATTACTCATCTCGGTAAGATCCGTAAAACCGTCGCCATCGTGATCATATCCGTCGCGATACCTGCTTTGTCCAAAGATATATAAACCAGCTTTATGATCATCAGTAACCAATGATGCATTCAGACTTGTGTTATTATCGAATGCATTTGTTCCACCAATAGATGTGAAATCATGAGAAAACTCTGCTGAATTTCGTGTGGGTTCCTTAGTGATAATGTTTATTGTTCCGGCTATAGCTGATGAACCAAAAAGTGCAGAACCTCCTCCTTTGGAAACTTCTACGCGTTCTATCATGTTCTGAGGAATCTGTTCAAGTCCGTAAACACCGGCCAATGAACTGTAAATTGGTCGCGAGTCAATCAATATTTGTGTATATGAACCTTCCATACCATTGATTCTAACTTGCTCGGAACCACAGGTATGACAATTGTTCTCTACGCGTACGCCCGATTGAAAACTTAATCCCTGAGCTAGGCATGAGGAATGTGTCTCTTCAAACAACTTAGTATTCAGGATATTCACCAGGGAAGGAGCAAGACGTTTTGTTGTTTCGTTTCTGTTACTGCTTATCACGACTTCGTCAAGCGAAATTAAATCCTGAGTCAATGCAACGTCCATCTCTATTGTTTTTTTCTTTATGACGGACACGTCTTTTGTTAAGGTCTTGTAACCAACCGACTTAAATTCGAGAACCCAATTGCCTTCGGGCAAATTCTCCAACAGGAAGTGGCCTGAAACATCGGATGTTGTTCCAATTGTGGTTCCTTTTATTGAAACATTAATATACGCTATATGTTCTTTGCTTTTCGCATCAGTGATATGCCCAAAGATGCTTGCATCAGTAGGCGTTCCTGTTGGTTCCATACCCATACATGGCAGTAGGGCACAGATAAAACAGGAAATTAATAATAGATATCTTTTCATTATAATTTCTTATTTTAAAATGTACAAAATGAGAGTAGCACACCTTTTATGGGTGCGCATAATTTGTTTCTATTTTAAAATAAGCATGGCGGTGCCCGTAAAGAATAGGAGTAGAGGGCTACTTTTCTAACCTTAAAGATCTTGGCTACAGTTTCGCACGGACGAACAATCTGGTGAACTGTAAGATGAAAAACAGACGTTTCAATAAAGGGTAGAATATGAAACTGGCAGATAGCACAATCGCAAGAGGAATCGCTGCAATGATGGGCAGCACTGATTTCTCCCTTTTCATGAGTATGGAAACTCTTCACAATTCCCATCGGAGCGATTGTGAAAAGTAACAGCCATGCAATGATTGCCTGTCTTCTCAGATACAATTTCATATTGCAAAGCTAGTTAAAAAGGAGCTACTACAGATGTTTTGTGTAAGTTATTTATATATAGTATTTAACTATTTAGTTTATTTTATACTATTCTACTAGAGTCTTATATAATCTCCCAGATTATTCACCAATGGCTTTATTTTATTCGCCAATCATTTGAATTTATTGACCAATGATTTTTATTTATTGGGCAATAAAAAGTGAGATATACTTAGTATATAGCTAAAATTAGGACGATATAAGCGCTAGATTGCTAGATCACTGCTAGATCAAATTCATTTGATCTAGCGGCTTTATTTTGTTTATTTATAGTTAGTTATATGGGTAGTGCTAGATTGCTAGATCAATTTTGTATTTTAATTTATTGTTGTGATTAGACATAAAAAACCGACCGGTAATGTAGAAACATTCCGGTCGGCCATCACAATACAAATTGAAAATTTAACTGGTTAGGTTTTATATTTATAAAGTGTGATATGTATTTGCAATGTTTAAATAGAGTTTGATTCTTATTTATTCGAATAAAGATTTGGCAATACCCATTTCGAGTCCGCGTAATTCAGCCAATCCTCTAAGGCGGCCGATACAAGAATATCCCGGATTAGTTTTCTTTTTCAGGTCATCAATCATCTGATGTCCATGATCCGGTCTCATTGCAATTGAAACCTTACGTTCTTGTTCAAGTTCAAGTAATGTTTTCATAACGTGATACATATCTACGTTACCCTCCAAGTGATTTGCTTCATAGAAGTTTCCTTCCTCATCGCGCTGAGTGCTACGGAAATGCACAAAGTTTACACGATCTCCGAAACGTTTCATAATACCTACTAAATCATTATGAGCAGCCACACCAAAAGAACCGGTGCATAAACATAAACCGTTTGATTTGTTTGGAACCGCATCAATCAGTTTTTGGAAATCATCTCCTGTACTAAGGATACGAGGTAAACCAAGAATAGACTGAGGTGGATCGTCTGGGTGAATAACCAGATACACACCAGCCTCATCAGCAACAGGAGTAATTTCTCTTAAGAAATAGATTAAGTTCTCACGAAGTTTCTCTGCATTGATGTCATTATAGCGGTCGAGTGCTTCCTGGAATTGTGCAAGTGTAAAGCTCTCTTCAGAACCCGGTAAACCAGCTATAATATTGCGTTCCAATGTATGCTTGTCTTCATCGGTCATCTCTTCGAAACGCGCTTTAGCTTTTGCTTTTTCTTCTGCTGAATATTCATTTTCAGCACCCGGACGTTTCAAAAGGAACAAATCGAAAGCAACAAAAGCAGCTCTCTCAAAACGAAGAGCTTTTGAGCCATCGGGCATGGTGTAAGCCAGATCTGTACGAGTCCAGTCGAGTACAGGCATAAAATTATAAGTCACAATATTAATGCCACACTTGCCTAAATTGCGAAGAGATTCTTTATAATTATCAATGTATTTCTGAAAATCTCCAGTCTGCGTTTTTATGTGTTCGTGCACAGGAACACTCTCAACAACAGACCATGTAAGGCCTACAGATTCAATAAGTTCCTTGCGTTTCATAATTTCCTCTACAGTCCATACTTCTCCGTTAGGTATATGGTGTAAAGCATTAACTATTCCTGTAGCACCGGCCTGTTTGATATCCCAAAGGGAAACTGGATCGTTAGGACCGTACCAACGCCATGTTTGTTCGCATAAATACATAATTTCAGTATTTTAAAGTTTAAAATTATATTAGATGGTAAAAGCATTAAATCCACCATCAACAACAGCTACAGTTCCGGTTACGAATTTAGAAGCATCGCTGATAAGGTAGTGTACGGTTCCGAATAAATCTTCCGGTTCGCCAAAGCGGTTAAAAGGAGTATGTGCCATTACGCTTTTAGCACGATCAGAAAGAGATCCATCAGGATTAAGCATTAATGCTCTGTTTTGATTGGTAAGGAAAAATCCAGGAGCCACAGCATTCATGCGAATTCCGTTTCCAAATTTTATAGCAAGTTCTCCGGCCATGTACTGAGTGAAGTTGTTTACAGCAGCCTTTGCTACACCATATCCGGCAACTCTGGTAAGTGGACGTAGTGAAGATTCTGAAGAAAAGTTCAGAATTACTCCTTCTTTTTGCTTTGCCATCTCGTCTGCAAATACCATAGTAGGCAATACAGTACCAAACAGATTAAGATCTACTACTGTTTTCATTGCATCTATATTCAGATCGAAAATAGTCTGGCTTGGAGCAATTGTGGCGCCCGGCATGTTACCTCCGGCAGCATTTATTAAAATATCAATTTTGCCATAATTTTTTAGAACCTGTTTTTTGCATTCTTCTAACATTGCTTTATCTGTAACATCAGCCTGTGCAAACATAGCTTGTCCGCCTTGCTTCTTAATTTCGCTAACCAGTGCATCGCCTTCTTCCTGGCTTCTGCCAATAATCACGATTTTAGCTCCTTGCTGAGCCAAGTACATAGATATACCTCTACCTAAAACACCATATCCACCTGTAATGATGATTACTTTGCCAGAAATGTTAAATAAATTTTCCATCTTTTTGTTTTTAAAAGTTGTATATAAATTGCTATTGTTCATTGTAATAATCCACGTTTTCCTTCATCAGGATATCAATAGGCATAAAATTCTCTTTTTGCGGACTTTTTTTGAGTATTAAATATTCGCATAAAGATTTAATTCCATTATAACCCTGAAGCTGCGGTCTTTGAGCTATCAGTGCTGTTATATAACCTTTTCTTAATGCATTTGCATTTTCTTCAATTACATCATATCCTACAACTATTAGGTTGTTTATGTCTCTGATTTTTATGTAATTAGCAATTTTGTGACATGTAGAGTTGAAAACTATTATTCCTTTTATATTGTTTTGACTCTCAAAGAACACATCAAGTGCACTGAAGTTGAATGCAGAACTTCCTATCTTTAAATCCACATAATTAACTTTTCCTGTGTAGCCCACAGTATTTAGATAGCTATTAAATCCAGCTTCTCTGTTAATACACTGATTGGAATTCTGATCTCCGCTGTGAATCATTCTTGTGACTAAAATGTTTGCGTCTTTACCAATTGTATTTAGCAATATTTTTGCACCGATAACGCCACTGTCAAAGGAATTGGTACCAAAATATGCAAGCTGATTTTGCCCGGAAATATTTGAGTCAATATAATTATAGGGAATATTCAACTCGTCTAGTTTCTGAGAAATACAAATTACAGAATTTGCGAAAAGTGAAGCGATTAGAACAGCATCAAAACTTCCTTGAAAAAGTTCATCTATAGTTTTCTTTAAAGAGTTATTGTCGTATTGGTCAAAATACAGTTTATGAATATGTACTCCATAATCTTCAAATTCATTACCTGCCTTATCAATCCCTTTAGAAATACTTTCCCAATATTCTCCTTTCTTGAAAGAGGGAATGATGGCTATTATTCGATATTGTTTTTTTGAAGCCAGAGATCTTGCTATCAGGTTTGGCTGATAATTAACCATCTTAAGTACAGCGTTTACTTTCTTAAGATTTTCTTCAGAAACGCGTCCACGGTTATGAAGTACTCTGTCGACAGTCCCGGCAGAAACTCCAGCCATTTTGGCTATATCTTTAATTCTTATATTTTCTGTATCGTTTATCATTGTTATTGATAGCAATGTATTATTGATGTTGTCGATGCAAATTTAAGATTAAAGATTTGAATATGCAATATGTGTGTTCGAACACACATATAAGAATAATATAAACTAGGGTATTGAATGTTGCTTAATCTTATGTCTATTTTAAGTTAGTAATACCACCCGCGCTGGCTTGAAAAAGCAAAAGCTAACGGACGATTTGCAAAGATTTAATATAAAGATTAAAGTTGAATGAAATTAAAGTAACCACTATCATCATTAAAAGTTGATAGTGGTTATCTTTGTGTAAGAATTGAACAAATATTATTATATGTGGAAACAACCTTGGGGATTTAAAGAAGGATATTCAATCTGTATCGGATTATTTATTACAGGCACAATGCTCCAGATATCAATTGGAAAAATAAATCTTGATGCTCTTGCATATCCTGTTAATCTGATTTCAGGAATTGGATATTTTTTATTGCTTACGATATTATATCTTAAATACAAGAAATCATCTTATATAGTAAGTTGGCTTAGTAGTTATCAGGCTGCCATCTCTTCCATGTCGTCTATGGTATTTATGATTGTTTTGATGGGGCTTATCAGGCAGACTCCCGGTTATATTACGATGGAAGGAAACTTTATTGGATTCTCTCAGATGCTCTCGGCATGGTCTTTCGCGCTATTATTTCTTTGGGTGATTACTATCTTATCAATGACAATAATAAGAAGATTGAATCATTTTAAGTGGAGTGATACATCTTTTATGTTGAATCATATCGGGTTATTGTTGGCGCTGGTTGGTGCTATTTTAGGAAGTGCAGATATTCAAAAACTAGAAATGACTACAATGGCTGGAAGACCGGAATGGCGTGCTTTAAATGAACGAAAAGAAGTTGTTGAATTGCCTTTAGCTATTGAATTGCATAAATTTTCAATTAAGGAGTATCCACCTAAATTAATGCTAATCTACAATGAAACAGGCGCATCTCTTCCTCAGGGTAAACCTGTCACCTTTTTAGTAGAGCCTGGCCTTGAAACCGATCAACTACTTGACTGGACTATTTCAGTAAAAAAGTATCTTCCATATGCGGCCAGTTTGCCGACAGGAGATACACTTCGGTATGTTGAATTTCATTCTTTTGGAGCAACAAATGCTCTTTATGTGAAAGCTATAAATCATAAAATAGGTATATCTCGTGAAGGGTGGGTGAGTTGCGGAAACTTTATGTTTCCTTACAACGCAATAAAGTTGGATGATAAAGTGAGTTTGGTAATGCCCGAACTTGAACCACAACGTTTTTATTCAAATGTAACAGTGTATCTGGAATCTAAGAAAGTTAAAGATGCTACAATTGAGGTGAATAAGCCTTTCGAGATTGATGGATGGAAAATTTATCAATTGAGTTATGATGAATCAAAAGGCAGATGGAGTGAGGTTAGTGTGTTTCAGTTAGTAAAAGATCCATGGTTGCCAGTAGTGTATACAGGCATATTAATGATGGTAGTTGGAGCAGTATGTATGTTTACTATGGCTAAAAAGAATAGGGAGGATAAAGTATGAGTTGGGAATATTTTTCGTTGTTTGCCATAGTGTCTCTTTTCTTCTGGAGTTTTGGTGCGTATGCTGCTTGGCGAGAGAAAAAGCCTGTATTCGTTCACGGATTTACAATAGTGGGATTAGTAGTCTTCTTTACATTTATTTTAGGAATGTGGATTTCACTTGAACGTCCTCCTATGCGGACTATGGGCGAAACTCGTTTGTGGTATTCATTCTTCCTTCCGCTGGTGGGTATTATTACATATAGCCGATGGAAATATAAGTGGATTCTTAGTTTTAGTACTATTCTGTCATTAGTATTTATTTGCATCAACATACTAAAGCCCGAAATACACAATAAAACATTGATGCCTGCATTACAAAGTCCTTGGTTTGCGCCACATGTTATTGTATATATGTTTGCTTATGCAATGCTGGGTGCAGCTGCAGTAATGGCTATTTATCTTCTTTGGAAAAAGAAGCAAAACATATCGTCTTTGGAGATGGATTTGTGTGATAATCTGGCTAATGTTGGATTATCATTCTTAACTCTTGGTTTACTATCCGGAGCCTTATGGGCAAAAGAAGCATGGGGACACTACTGGAGTTGGGATCCGAAAGAAACATGGGCGGCCGCTACATGGTTAAGTTACTTATGCTACATACATTTCCGTATTCATAAAAGAAATGAATACCCAAAAGCGCTTGTTATACTTCTTGTGTCTTTTGTGCTGCTTCAAATGTGTTGGTATGGAATTAATTATTTACCATCAGCACAAGGAACAAGTGTTCATACATATAATATGAGATAGATAATCAGCAGTTATTAATTGAATTGATTTTCTCAATATCAATTATTCTTCGAGGATGGTTTTAAATTCATTCCAACCCGCAACAGTCTTGGCTTGTGCTGAAATTCCTGTAGGAACATATAATTTGCAGGTACTTTTTGGCACTCCATAAAATGTAAAAGGAGTGATCTTGGGTGGAATAGTAGCTTTACAATGTATTTCTTTTAATCCTGTGCATTCCTGAAAGGCACCATAATCTATAAGAGTAATACTAGCCGGAAGTGAAAGTGTAGTTAATTTGGAACAACCATAAAATGCATTTGTACCTATAGAAGTAACTCCTTCGGGAATTATTATAGCAGTGAGACTTGTACAATCTGAAAATGCTTTCAGACCGATTGCTGTTATGTTTTCAGGAAGGATTATTGTTTTTAGATTATCTTTTGCATAGAAAGCTTCTTCAGGAACTTCGTCATTTGATACATCAATTTTATCATTGTATAAGGAACTGATAAAAACTCCCCCTTTTACTATACTTGCTTTTGACATATCGAGTACGGTTAATTTTGCCATACTTCGAATCGTTGTAATATCTGTTCCGTTTATTTTTCCTTTGAGAGTTAAGTTTGTAATGAGATCTTTTTTATCTCCAAGAAGTGAATTCAAATTTCCGGCAGAAACTTTTATAGTATCAGATACAATATTCTGTGCTTCTCCTTTAAAGCATGATAACAGAAATATTACTACTAATATGGCTTTAGAAATAATATTTACTTTCATGATTCCTGAATTAAAGACTATCTATTTCTTCTCTTTATTTAAAAACAAGTCATAATAGAAATGGTTTGAATTATAATACATAATATTGACTTATTATGAAGGGAATTTCTGGACTACAATATGATTAAACTGATTAAAAATAAAAGTATAAATATCTAGACATTAATGTTTTAGAAGTTACTATAGAGTGAAGATGAAAAATAAGTTGAAATAATTGTTGTTTTGTGTAAAAAAGATGAATATATTTGTAACGTCTTTTTTTATGTTGTTGATGACATTACTCCAAAGAATATTAACTTTGGAATAACAGCAGACTATAAATTCTAATATAAAATATTGTATACAAGCCTTTGCTTGTAAAGAAGTTATCTAAATCGTTGAAAAAAACTGCCCCTGCAATGCTTATTCATTATAACATTGCAGGGGATTTCATTTTTAATGCTTAACTGGATTCAGAATATGATTCAAAATTATTGGAGAATAACCGGACTTTTATTGGCCAATGATTTTAATTTATTGACCAAAGAATTAAAAACCATTGACCAATAAATATCCTAACAATCACAAGCTAAATTCTATCGATTGAAGCGAATGTTCGTTTTATACTTGCTGCGTATTTTACTTTTGGATAGCCAATAAGAAGAAATATACCTTCACGACATTTGTACTTAATCCCATATTTCTCTCTAAATAGTTTGGCTGCTTTCCCATTTTGGATAAATGGGTGTACCGCACCGTTAAAGCAGGTACCCAAGCCTAGTGACTCGGCAGCAAGCATGGCGTATGTAGCAGCGATGAGTGGATCAGCCGGATCACTATAGGGAGTAGCGTAAAAATATAGTGCAACCGGTGCATCATAATTTACAATGTTTTCACCTTTCATCATGTAATCGGTATAAGCGTAAACACAAGGACGAACAAATCCTTTAAATAGCTCTGTGTTTGCTTTTCCCCAGATTGGTCTCATTAGCATGAGAAACCATTTGGAAACAAACCATTTGATATTTTCCAGATAGCAACAGAAGTCTTTTGCAAAAGCTGAAACTTTTTCTTTACTGTCGAATACTAACACGTGTACGTCCGAAGGTGGTAAGCCCATTGGCGCTGTTTGGGCAGCTTCTATTATTTTATCAATTAGTTCACTTTCAACGGGTATATCTTTAAATTCACGGATACTCCGGCGACGGTACAGTAAATTCAGCAATGATTTATATGATGCAGCTTCTTCTTTGGAAGGCATTTCTATTAAATCATCAGTTGAAGTACATCTTCCTTCAACGGTGATAGCTTTTTGCGGACAGATCATCATACAATGTCCACAAGCTAAACAACCGAACAATGGATTATCTGCCAGCTTAACTTTTCCGTCTTCAATTGTCAGACTAAAATCTTTGCAAACAGAAACACATAGTCCGCAGCCATTGCACAGGTCTTTGTTTATTATTATCCGGCCATGTTCTTTGGTTCTTGATGTTGGAATAGCCATAATCTAAAATATTAATATTTAGACGTTTTGTTTATATGTAGCTATAAATATAGATATTAAATTGAAAATGAAATAATCTTTTGTTTATTTATTTAAATCCAACTATATTATTTGAATTTAAACGATAACTGTTTGTATCCGCGAGAGGCTATATCTTCCCAGGGATTAGAAACGCTTAACCCTAACAAGCGGATAGGATGATTGGTTAGATCTACACCTTTAAGTAATTCTTTTGCTAAAGGTAGAATTTCTTTTAAAGTTGTGAGAGGATGGTCTTCGCTAATGCTACGCGTTTTCTGTGTAAAATCATTAAATTTTATTTTCAGTGTAAGAGTGTATCCTTTGAAACCGAATTTTTCTAGTCTTTGTATAAGCTCTTGAGCAACGTGATATAACTCAATAATAATAGAACTTTTTATTTCTAAATCGTGTTCGAAAGTAGTTTCACATCCCACCGATTTGCGTTCTCTTTCCGATTCTACAGGACGTGGGTCTAAGCCATGCGCAAAGTTGTAATAAAGCATTCCAGCTTTCCCAAATTGTAAGGTCAGAAAATCAGGAGTACTCATTCGAAGCAGCGCGCCATTATGAATGCCTAATGCATGCATTTTCTTTGCAGTAACTTTACCAACTCCCCAGAAAGATTCTATTGGTAGTTTGTCTATAAATTCTTGTGCTTTTTGAGGATGAATGGTGCAAAGACCATCTGGTTTACGATGTTCTGATGCTACTTTTGCCAGAAATTTATTGTAAGAAACTCCCGCTGATGCTGTGAGTCCGGTCTCTTCTTTTATGCGTTGCTTAATTTCTTTGGCAATATCGACAGCCAAATCAATACCTTTCTTGTTTTCGGTCACGTCCAAAAATGCTTCATCGAGCGAGATCGGTTCTATGAGGTCTGTGTATTCGTGAAAAATCTGATGTATTTGTACAGAAACAGCCTTGTAAACGGCCATGCGCAATGGAGCAAAGATTAGTTCGGAGCAAAGTTTTTTAGCCTTTACAGATGACATTGCAGAATGAACACCATAGCGACGAGCTTCATAACTAGCTGTAGCTACAACACCACGTTCTTCTTCATGGCCCACAGCAAGAGGTTTGCCCCGCCATTCAGGATGATCCCTTTGCTCAACTGAGGCATAAAAGGCATCCATGTCAATATGGATAATTTTTCGCTCTTCTATTGTCATTCTATAAGCAAAGATAATACATATAATCGGCAATTAATTGCCGGTTAATTGAAATCTTGATAATATAAGTGTATAGAAGAATACTTAAATTATTTCACTGCAATTCGAATAAAATTAGTTATTTCTCTACCAAAAGCGGCTATATCCATAAATGTAAAACCTACATTCTCTCTTAGTTCTGCTCTGGTGCTGCAGATGTGCATATATCTTTTCCTTGATGCCAAATAGACAAACTCTGTATCAAAAAGAAAATGGTTAATCTTTGTTTTTAGCAGAAGATCTTTACCTTTACGATTCATACCTTTGAATCCCCTGCGTACATCGCTATATCTTATTCCAAGAACTATCCAGTTTAATATTCTTGTTAAGACAGAAATATAGGTACGTATAGTATTAAGATCGGTGTTTGGATAATAACTATTAGTTCTTGTAGCTACAGCAATATCATATCCCTCTTCAAGTTTTTCGAAAACAGCCCTCATGCTTTCTTTGTCATACGGGAAATTCCAGTCTATATATATCATGAGAGAAGAACACGCGTGTTCAGCTCCTTTTCTAACAGCATAACCTTTTCCTCTATGTTCCGGATAACTGATTAACTGAGCTTTAGGCATGATCGCTTTGAATTTCTCTATTTCAGTTTCGTCCATATTTATAGATGATCCATCATTAACTACAATGATATGAAAAACCTTATCCGGAAAATATTTAAAAACTTGCTTAATGTTTTCGTACATTGTTTCTTGCCAATTTGTTGGTGGGTTATAACAAGGCAATACAATATCTATTTCATTATTATCATTTGGAATTAACATTCGATCTTCTTCAGCTCTTGGAATTCCTTCTTTCAGACAGAAATTAAGAAAACACAGCTCGTAGGTAATTTTAAGCCAGATGATGAAACATGGTAAAGATTTAAGAGCGAACGGGAAAATGAATGTTTTTCTTATTTCAACAGGAAATAAGTCGCTGCTTGAAAGTCCTGTCAGAAAAAAAGCAAAGATTAAAAGAGTTAGATTAAATGAGGTTGTTTGCGAAGGTGTTTTTACGTACCAAAGAGCAATTCCTATCATAGCAATAATGTAGGTACCAGATTCACTTGCAGTACTAAACAATACAACAAACAGTAATGTTGAAGCTAAGATCATTAGTTTAAAGCTCTGAGAACGGTATTGCTTTACACGTAAGAATGGCAGACAGAATAGTATAATACCGGGAATAATCAGCCAAAGATCAGAGTAACTACTATAACCGCTTATTTTTCTGACCATACCCAATAATGATATATTTTGATAATAAGCGAAATGGTCTAAATTGTTCTTTTCAATAAGATCAATTATCCATGAATGATATTGTGTCAGTACATAATCCGGTGAAGTGTAAAGCATTGGGAAGCAGAACATGATTACACTCCAAAACAGGCAAGAAGACAGAAATCTTTTTTTATTCCTTGAGAAAGGTATAAAAGCTAGTCCCATGATTCCATATAATTTGGTAAAAGCTCCCAGCATAATAAAAAATGCTGCCCAGAAATCCGTTTTGTGCTCTATCAGAAAGAATGAGAAAATAAGAATAGCGGCTATTCCAACATTGAACTGCTGTGAAGCCAAAGAGTTAAATAACTCCATGACACAGAAAAGGTATACAAATAAGTGCTCGTTTCTGGTAAGTGGTAACCTCTTTATTGCATAAAATAAAAACCAGGTACTAAGTGTTACCCATAAAATAACACCAATAACATCTGGCACGAGAGCAAAAGGGAAAATTACAGAACTGAAAAATACTCCATAGTGAGTAACATCAGAGTATTCTTTTGGGTAATGTTCATAAAGAGGTAATTGATGAATAGCATGCCAGAACAGATTTTTAAATATACTGTAGTTATTATAAGATCCTCTGGTATATTTTAAAACGCCGCATACTATAGATGTAATAATCCATACTAGAAATATAAAACGATAATCTCTAAATAAGAGATTGTTAATAAACGAAGGTTCTCTTCTATTCATAGTATTTAATAACAGTAGATTTATCTTAATTATTAAAACAAATTCAAAAAAGAAAAAGAATTATCCTTCCCGGACTTCATACTTTGCTATTAAGGATGTGTATTACATCTGCACGGTTTATAGTATCTGTTAAGCCGTTTTATTTTTGCGTTTGTTTCTCCAAATCTCAATAATAGCAGGAAGTATAGAGATTATTACAATCGAGATAATCATAATCTCTAAGTTCTTTTGAACGATTTCCAGACTTCCTAAAAAATAGCCAATATAGGTTATTAATGTTACCCAAACAACTCCTCCAATAATGTTATAATGAGCAAAATGACGGTAACTCATGTGTCCCATACCTGCAACAAATGGAGCAAATGTGCGTACTATTGGAACAAATCTAGCTAAAATAATTGTTTTACCACCATGTTTTTCATAAAAAGCATGAGTCTGATCTAAATATTTTTGTTTAAAAATCTTAGAATTAGGATTACTGAAAAGCCTGGTTCCAAAATATCGGCCTATAACGTAGTTGGACGCATCTCCCAAAACGGCTGCAATAATTAGCATAAGAACCAGCAAATGTATGTTCATGTGGTTGGTTGAAACTGTAGCTAATGTTCCTGCAACAAATAATAAAGAGTCTCCAGGTAAAAAAGGCGTTACAACAAATCCTGTTTCAAGAAAAATAAGGAAAAAAAGAATTGCATAAATCCAAGTGCCGTATTGCTCTATAAGTAGGGGTAATTGGTCATCAATATGAAGAACAAAGTCTAAAATAAACTGAAAATATTCCATTAATATAATTTTAAGTGATTCTGGTACAAAAATAGGAATAAATTCTTAAGCATTCAATACTAAAAGCGTATTTAAACAATTTAAATTCTAAATAACTATACATAGTAGAAAATATTAATACTATTTTACAAAATAGAATTTTTAGTTTTCAGGGATTACATTTCAAAAATAAGAATAATAAAAGGGAATATTCATAAAAAGAACATTCCCTTTGTATAATTAAAATAGATTTTATTACTTAAAACAGACTTCTACACTAGCTCCCTTATAGATCGAGATTTCTATAAATTTCTCTTTGTTGAATTTTTTATTAATTCCTTTTCCTTTAACTTGTACAGTTGTTACACTTTCCGGAACTTTTAGCTTATAAGTTCCTCCGTAGGCCGATTTTATAATAGCAAATGTAGGTTTCCCATTTTTCCAGGAAACATCAACAGTGGCTCCTCCACGCGCTTTTAAACCTTTAAAAGTTCCTTCATCCCAACTAGTTGGAATAGCTGGTAAAAGATTAATAAATCCTTCGTGACTTTGAAGTAACATTTCCATTATTCCGGCTGTACCGCCAAAGTTCCCGTCAATCTGGAAAGGAGGATGTGCACAGAATAAATTAGGGAATGTTCCTCCGCCTCTTTTGCTAGGTGTTTCAGGTTGATAACTTGGAGTAAGCAGGCTTTTAAATAATTTGTAAGCACGATTACCGTCACCCAGTCTCGACCAGAAATTCATTTTCCATGCACGCGACCATCCTGTTGCTTCGTCACCTCTTCGGTTCAGTGTAACTTTACATGCCTCTGCTAGCTCTGGAGTCTTGCTAAGTGTTATCTGATTTCCAGGATGTAAACCATAAAGGTGTGACACATGACGGTGGTGAATGTCTGTTTCCTTATAATCTTCAAGCCATTCCATCAGATAACCATCTTTACTTATCTTGAAAGGAGGTAGCTTAAGTGAAGCAGCACTAAGCTGCTTGCGATATTCCTCATCGCATCCTAGAATTTGAGATGCTTTTATTACATTTGAGAAAAGCTCCCTAACTAGTTCGTTGTCCATGGTAGGTCCCATACAAATACTTACCGGTTCTGAGCCTTCTTTTGTATAAAAACTATTTTCCGGTGATGAACTGGGAGCTGTAACTAACCAACCATGAGTTGGTTCTTCAATCATGGTAGAGAGAAAAAATTCTGATGCGCCTTTTAATATTGGATAAATCTGTTTCAAATAAGATTGGCCATCTTCAGTTTTGTTATCTCCCAAAAACTCATAATGATCCCATAAATGAGCACAAAGCCATGCACCACCAGTGTTGGTTGCTCCCCAGGATGGGTGTTCACCAGGGGCAGTATAGTTCCATACGTTAGTCATCATATGTGCAACCCATCCTTTAGCTTTATCTCCATAGAAAGCTTTTGCTGATTTCTCTCCAGAATCTGTCAGATTGTTTGTCAGGCTCAGAAGAGGTTGGTATAAATCAGATAAATTCCCCGGTTCCATTAACCAATAATTCATCTGTATATTGATGTTCAGATGATAATCACCATTCCACGGAGTACTAATGGTATTAGCCCATAATCCCTGCAAGTTGGGTGGGAGTGTACCGGGACGCGTACTGCTGATAAACAAGTAACGCCCGTATTGCATATAAAGTGCTGCCAGTGTAGGATCATCATCTAATTGGAATAAACGTATGCGTTCGTCGGTTGTTAATTGTAATTTATGTTGGTAATTTGCCGTCATAGAGTTAACATTACCAATATTGACTTTTACTCGATTGAAATATGATGTATAATCTGCTGTATGATCATTTTTAATTTTATTGTATGAAATAGCAAAAGCTTTATTCATTAATGAATCTACTGATGGTTTATATTGTTGTCCTCCAATTTTAAAATCAGTACCTGCCGAGATGTATAATTCAACGCTGTTGGCATTCTTAATTTCCAGTCCATCATCTTTTACAGAAACAGAACCTCCGTGTGTTTTTGCCCGGAGTTTAGCAGTAAAAGATACTCCGTCTTTTCCATCTACGCCACTGTCTAATACACCTTCCATTACTAATTGATTCTTTTCTGTTCTTATTTTAGCTCGTTCCGGGCGGTTCAGCATAGCTTTGAACGAAACGGCACCAATTACATTGGGAGCACTGATTTTGATAACCATTACATCTTTAGTTCTGGATACAAAGTATTCACGGATGTATTCAATTCCATTTTTATAAAAGTGTGTTTTGGAAACAGCATTATTCAGATCTAATTCCCGTTCGTAAGAATCTGGCCTATTGTAATCGGGTGAATTCTTTTTAGCTCCTTTTTTATAAGTATAATCAATTACAAGGTTTCCCAACATCTGATAACTACCATAAGTGCCTCCTTTTTCTGGTTTTACAGGAACGAAGTGCTTATACATAACGTCTTGAGCTTCTTCATTTTTCCCTTCTAATAATAGAGCTCTGATTTGAGGCAAATAGGTTGCGGCTTCCGGATTGTTATAATTAGCTTCAGAACCCGACCACATCGTAATATCATTGAGAACAATAAGTTCTTTTTCAATTCCTCCGTCCGGCATCATGCCTAATCGCCCGTTGCCAAGTGGTAGTGTTTCTTCCCATAGTTTAGCTGGACTATTATAATGTAGCCGAAGGTTAGGATCAGCTATCTCTACACTTTTCTTTGCATTAACAGGAATGCTTGTGGCAGAAAATAATGCTAAAAAGAAAATCAAAAATTTCGAGAATCCTTTTTTCATAATAAATTGTTAGTTAAGGTTGATTGTTATATTTGTTAGTATTTAGCATCGCTAAATGATCTGAGTTTTTTAGAATAACAGCAAGAATATCCGGAACTCTAAATGTTACTAAAAACAAGCAATAAAATGGGGCATAAAAATAATAAGTCCAACTATGGCAGCAGCAATAGCACATATTAAAACTGCACCCGCAGCGATATCTTTTACATCGCCTGCTATCTTGTTTTCTTGTGGAGAGACTAAATTTACCAACCGCTCAATGGATGTGTTAAATGCCTCTGCTGCAAAGACAATACCTATACAAAGTATAATACTTATCCATTCAAAAGTGTTGATTTTAAAAATAATGCCGCAAATTATTACAGCAAAGGTGATAGAAGAATGTATCCATGCATTATGTTCTTCAAAAAGAAAGCTACCTATGCCTTTCCAGGCATAGGTGAAACTTTTTAATCTTTTTTTTATGCTGAATTTCTCCATAACTTTAATTACGACTTATTTGCTTAACGCCCTTTACACCCTGAAGTTTTTTAATTAGAGCATCCAGACGGGAAGTATCGTCAATAGTAACGGAAAGTGTTCCCGTGAAAAGTCCGTCGTGTGAACTAACATTTATTGATCTCAGATTAATATCCTTCTCTTTTGAAATGATAGAAGAAATATTCGTTACGATTCCAATATCATCGTGTCCAATAACTCTAAGGGTAATAGGATATTGTTTACCTACAGCTTTCCCTGCCCAGCGAGCTTTAACAATACGATAACCGAAACGATCCATCATCTGAGGAGCATTCGGGCAATCTGCACGGTGAATCTTAATACCTCCGGATACAGTGACAAATCCAAATACATCATCACCATAGATTGGGTTACAGCATTTAGCAAGTTTAAAATCCAGACCCTTCAGATTTTGATCAATAACCAATACGTCATCTTTTGCAGCTTTTTCATCAACAACAGGTTGTTGAAGATTATATGTTTCTGCACTTCGGTAGGGAACATCTTCATGACTTTCTGTTTCTTTCTTCAACATTTCGTTATATCTTTCGAGAATGTCGTTGATGTCCAGAGTTTCGTCTGCTATCTTAAGGTAAAAGTCTGTTACGGTTTTGAATCCAGACTTTTTAATTAAGCGCATCATTACAGCTTCATCATATTCAAGTTTACGATTCTTGAACTTTCTTTGAAGGGTCTCTTTTGCAAATTCAGTTTGTTTGCCCGCTATCTCCTTCAATTCCTGACGAATCTTATTACGTGCCTTCGAAGTCGTTACAATATTCAGCCAGTCTTGCTTTGGATATTGTGTATTAGATGTTGTAATTTCAACCTGATCTCCACTGCTGAGAGTTTGTCTTAATTGAACATTTTTTCCATTAACCCTGGCACCAACACATTTACAACCTATTTTACTATGGATGTGAAATGCAAAATCAAGTACAGTTGCTCCTTTAGGAAGTTTAAACAAATCTCCTTTTGGGGTAAATACAAAAACCTCGTCTTCATAAAGGTCAAGTTTAAACCGATCCATCACTTTCATAGAGTCGTCATCAGCATTCTCTAAAGCCTCTCGTACAGAAGAAAGCCATTCATCCAGTCCACTTTCCCCTTTAACTCCTTTATATTTCCAGTGGGCAGCTAGTCCTCGTTCGGCTATATCGTCCATACGGCGAGTCCTTATCTGAACTTCAACCCATTTGCCTTCCGGCCCCATAACTGTTATATGAAGAGATTCATATCCATTGCTTTTAGGTATAGATAGCCAGTCGCGCAAACGTTTTGGATTAGGTTGATACATATCCGTAATGATTGAATATGCTTGCCAGCAATCTACTTTTTCACGATCAAAATCTGCCTCAAGAATAATACGGATAGCAAACAAATCATAAATCCCTTCAAAAGGAGTTTTTTGTTTCATCATCTTATTCCAGATGGAATGAATAGATTTTGTTCGTCCCTTAATATCAAATGTTAATCCGGCATCTTCCAGCTTCTTCTTGATTGGCTCAATAAACGTCTGGATATATTTATCACGAGAAGCTTTGGTTTCATTTAGCTTATCTTTAATATGATAATAAGTCTCTTTACGGGAATATTTCAGTGAAAGATCTTCTAATTCTGATTTTAATTTGTAAAGTCCTAATTTATGAGCAAGTGGAGCATATAGATATGCAGCTTCATTAGCAACCTTAAGACGATCGTCAGCATTAGGAGAATTTTTTATCTGACGCATAATATTCACCCTGTCGGCTATCATAATAAGTATAACCCGCATGTCTTCAGCAAATGAAATCAGAAGATTACGAAAGTTCTCTGATTCAATCGCTGGACTTTTTGCATAAAGCTCGCTGGTTTTAACTAAACCTTTTATAATAACTGCCACATCTTCTCCATACTTTTCACGTATAGATTCAATAGTGCAAAAATTACTTTTTACCATTTCATGGAGCATAATCCCTACAAGGCATGATCCTTTCATCCCAATTTCTTCCGAAACAATAATTGCAGTCTGCATATCCCTTATTATAGGGTTCATGTCAAAACTGTTTCGTAGCATGCAATTGGCTTGAATCGCTTCGAAAAGGTGCTTCTTTAATTTCTGTATATCTTCCCGGCTTATGCTGTCTCCTGCCGTATACAGTAGTTTCCTATATAAAGAGCGTAGATCTACTATCTCTTTATCTGTGAAAAATGAGGTATCTTCCATAACTTTTCAATTTCTGAGGTAAAAGTAGTTTTTTTCTTTCTTTTATGGGTTATGATAAATAACTTTTTGTACTTTTGGAAGTGAAATTAATACTTTGAAACTTATGATTACAAATCAAGACAAAGAGCTACTCGCTAAAAAGGGTATTTCTGAAATTCAGATAGAAAGTCAACTTTTATGCTTCGCAAAAGGATTTCCTTACTTGAAGCTAGATTCAGCAGCATCTATAGAAAAAGGAATTCTGGCATTTGATGCCGAAACCCAAAAAGAATATCTTTCAGCATGGGAAGAGTACATAAAAGGAGATAAAACTATCGTGAAATTCGTTCCTGCATCAGGAGCTGCAAGTAGGATGTTTAAGAATCTTTTTGAATTTTTGGAAGCTGATTATAATGAACCTATTTCAGCATTTGAGAAAGATTTCTTTGCTCATATTGCTTATTTTGCTTTTTATGAAGATTTGAATGCTGTCTGCTTGAAAAATGAAAAACAAGATATTCCGTTATTAATTAATTCCGCTAATTATAAAGCTGTTGTAGCAAATCTTCTTAACGAAACCGGATTAAATTACGGATCTCTTCCAAAAGGTTTATTGAAATTTCATAAATACGAAGATGGTGCAAGAACACCTATGGAAGAACATTTAGCAGAAGGCGCTATGTACGCTTCTGGCAAAGCAGGCAAGGTAAATGTGCACTTTACTGTTTCAACAGAACATCGTAAACTTTTTGAAGACTTAGTTGCGGAGAAAAAAGAGAAATATTCAAAGTCTTTCAATGTGGAATATTATGTTTCATTTTCAGAACAAAAACCAAGTACGGATACAGTGGCTGCAGACAAGGATAATAAGCCTTTCCGTAATGAAGATGGGAGCCTCTTGTTTCGTCCCGGAGGGCATGGTGCACTGATCGAGAATCTGAATGATTTGGATGCTGACATTGTGTTTATTAAGAATATAGATAATGTTGTTCCGGATAAACTAAAAGAAGACACTATTCTCTATAAAAAACTTATTGCAGGCGTTTTGGTAGCGTTGCAATCTCAAGCGTTTAAGTATCTGGAACTTTTAGATAGTGGTAAATATACAGCTGAACAAATTAGAGAAATAATACAGTTTGTACAGAAAAAAATGTTCTGCAAAAATCCGGAGACAAAAGATTTGGAAGATGCTGATCTTGTACTCTATCTGAAAAACAAGCTAAACCGTCCGATGCGAGTTTGTGGTATGGTTAAAAACGTAGGAGAGCCAGGAGGTGGTCCTTTCCTTGCATATAACTCTGATGGAACAGTCTCTTTGCAAATATTGGAAAGTTCTCAGATTGACATGAGTGATTCTAAATCAAAAGATATGTTTGAGAAAGGAACTCATTTCAACCCTGTAGATTTAGTTTGTTCAGTTCGTGATTATAAAGGACAAAAATTCGACCTCACAAAATTTGTAGATTCTGCAACTGGTTTTATTTCAAATAAATCAAAGAATGGAAAAGATCTCAAAGCATTAGAATTGCCAGGATTATGGAATGGTGCAATGAGTGATTGGAATACTGTCTTTGTAGAAGTTTCTCTTTCTACTTTTAACCCAGTGAAAACTGTAAATGATTTGCTTCGTCCTCAACATCAAAATGATTAATTGAAATCTACAAGAAATAAAAGGCTGTTCTGAAAAAATATTTATATTTTAAAGTATAAGTATCTTTTGGAACAGCCTTAATTGTTTGTAATATTATATCTAAATATTCTTTTGTATTTATTTGTTGTGATGTTGTAGTCTCTTTAAAATTTAGCCTGATAGGAACTGTTTGAAGCATAAGATATTAATAAGAAAATAATTTGCTGGAACTATTTTTTGCATAATAAATATCTTTATTCCGATTATAGAATTTAGACAAACCAAATAATTCCGATGAAGATATGGTTACTGTAGAATTGTAATATCGAGTAGATTCGATCATAGCTTCTGCAACTCTTTTGGCATGAATAGGTCGATGTTCATGGAATAAGCCTATTTTGCATAATACTTTGCTTATAGCAAGTCCCATTGTTTCACCCACACGTTTTTCAGGTCTATTTCCGTAAAGTTGAGCTGGCCTTACAATGATATTTTTTTTGAAAGAAAGTTTTTTTACTGCCTCCTCTAATTTTCCTTTCATTCTAAGATAGAAAATGAAAGATTTACTATTGGCTCCGATAGATGAAATAAGAACATATTCGCCAACTCTGTTTATTGAAGCAATTTTCGCGAAATTATATTGATACGTAAAGTCTACTTCATATTGTTTTTCTTTACTTTCTGCTTTTGACACAGTAGTTCCAATGCATGAAAACAGCACATCCCCTTTAACCAGATCTCTCCAGTCTTCAGGTTTAGAGAAGTTTATTAAATGCTCTTCGAGTTTTGAATTAGAGATGTTTAGAGATCTACGTCCAAACACCTTGATCTTTTCAAAATCCTGGTCGTTTAATAGTAAATCAACCAGTTGAGCTCCTACCAATCCAGTTCCACCAATAACGATCGCTGTTTTCATAGTGTGTCTCATTTAGCTGCAAAAAATAAAGTTAATAAAAATAGTTGATTCAAATAGATTAACGTTCATTTATTTTTTCCGGTTTCTTAAAAATGTCTCAATAGGAACTAATTGTTAACTGATAGGGGGATTTAAACTTAAAATATTTGTAAAAATCCCATTAATGTTGCAGATACAACTATTGTATTTGTTCCGAAATAAAAGGAATAACTGAATTTATATTGTCATAAAATAAAGTTATTATAATACTTGTTGGTAATACAATAATGCTAAATAGGCATTAAAATATCTAATTTTTTTAAACAAGAGCTTTACAGACAGCTCCTGCATCCAATTGGATGTTAATTAAATGAGTTTATATAGGGTACAACATAATTAATTTTGGAAAATTAAAAACTGGAGTATTCAAAAAAAGATTTTGTAAAGTGACTTTCGTAAAGTTCCGATATAGTAAAAGGCTCCCCTGTTATATCAGCACATAAATTTTGTAATTGATGGATATAGTGGATCTGCTTTCTTTTGTACCAGATAGTATCATCTGATTTATGTATTTTGAGTTCTAAACTTCCTTTAGAGTAATGATATATATCTTCTATGTAATCGACTTTAACAATATTGCCAAATTTATCCTTTTTATAATCACTATTTATATAGAATTTTAAATCAACTAATGAATCAATGAATAATTGAACCGGTTTTATTTCCTTTCTGGAAATCCAATTACAGTTGTTAATTTGCAAAGAATAAATAGTGTTATTTACATATTCTATTTGTGTTACTTTTACAATTTTGGCTTTTGTTGATTCATTTTCAAATATAACAAGATTGCCAGGTCTGTATTCATCTATATCTTTCATGGTGTTTAGTTTATAGTTAATTGAGAATTAACTTTATTTAAGGCAAATATATTTATATATTTCGGGAATAAAAAACTGTTTTTTGTTAAATCCTTGATATTTAATAAATTGGATGTTTATGCGGACTAAAAAAATGTTTATCGTGGTGCTATTTTTTTTCTTGAATAACACCACAAGACTCTAAATTATTCATTTATTTTTTTTTGCGTGATTTAAATGATAGTCTTTGTTACTACTCAATTACTAAATTGGCTTTTGTTATTTCAAGAGTTATTTCTTATGAACCATCTTAGCTGATTTATTGTTATAAACAATGGATAATAAGCATTTGTTTAAAATAAGTAGCTGGTTAGATTAGTATTAAATAAGAAAATCTAAAAAAAGAATTAGTTTTTTTTAAAGTATTTCAACGCTAGTTTTATGTATAATAATCTATTAACCTACAAAATATTAAATTATGAAAGCAATAAAAGTTATTTTTTATTTAATGATTTTATTGATGATAGGTAGTTGTAAACCATTTAAAAGAAATTTGCCTATAGGAGCCTGGCAATTGGTTTATGCTAAACATATGGCAGCCGATTCTGTTATAACAGAATTCCCAGGCAATATTCAGGGTGCCCAGATTAAAATTTGGTCAGAAAAGAATTTCTTTTTTGCCGGTAGTAGAAAAGTTCTCCCTGATACGGTCACTGAAGATACTTATGGAGGTGGTACTTATAAATTAGTAGATAATAAATATCAGGAAACTGTATTATATCATTTTAATAAACTGGCTGAACATCAAATATTTAATATGATATTAGAAGTCAAACATGATACTCTTACTCAAACATGGCCCGTTGATCAAAATGGCAAAATTATCAGAGCTAATTACTATATTGAAAAATATGTAAGGATAAAATAAAGAATTATTATCTATTTACTTCTTAAATATATAGCTATGAAAATTAATCATATTTTTTACTTAATGATTTTATTAATCATTAGTAGTTGTGGCAGTAAAGGGGTTAAGCATCCGGAAGTAGGGGCATGGCAGCTGCAATATTTTAAAAGAATTGCTTCAGATACAGTAGCATTTGAAATTGTAGGTTATGTTACAGGGACAGATGTGAAAGTTTGGTCAGGTAAAAACTTTATTTCTGTAGGCAGATTCAAGGAGGATAGTGTCTACAAAGATAACTATGCTGCTGGTACTTATAAATTGAATGGTGATCAATATGAAGAAACAGTTCTCTATCATGCCAATAAACAATATGTAGGTAAAACTATAAAAATGTTATTAGGTATAAGAGGAGATACTCTTATTCAAACTTGGCCTGTTGATATGAACGGCCAAATAGATAAAAGTAATTATACTATTGAAAAGTACACGAAGATAAAGTAGTTTATATATTCTATACTTTGTATCTGACTGCCTTTATCGGTAAAATTGTCTTTTACAAGTAAAATATAATTTTTCTCCAGAAAAAAAACAAAAAAGTGCGGCATCATCTGCCACCTGCCACTAAATACTGCTCATAATGCTGATTTATAGATATTTACTTTAGTGGGAGATAAAAATATAATACATTTTATCTCCCACTAAAAGCATTTATCTCCCACCACCGGTTTTAACATCATTAAATCATTTATAGATAGAATTGCTTAATAGATTTATTTTTAGTGTTCTAACCAGAGAGTAAGCGTGCGTAAAAACTAACCGTACGGAGTATCTTTGTATTGTATCTAGGGTTTAATCCCTATTTATATGGATACAATAGTGTGGTTTTAGATGCATACTTAGATCTTGAATATAACAGATTAAGATGTACTATCGATTCAATAGTGTGTTTTAGATGCATACCCTTCATGTTTCTTTAGTTTATCCTCTTCTATAGATATATAAATAGGTTTTGGAACAACCTCCTTGTTTTTCTTTAGTCTATTCACTTCTATATCGCTCCAATGATTTAATTCTGCTTTTCATTGTATTATCTTCCATTTTCTGTAATGCCTGTTTAGGAATAACCAAATTATTATAATCCAATCTTAGTAACAACAGCAAAATCTGTAAGCCAACTCCAAGAAAGGTCACTGCCGGTTTACTTTCTTTGAAACCCGCTTGGTCTTTTTGCAAACACTCGCCGCCTTTTTAAAATCCTCCTAGACAGCTTTCTGCATTCCTGTACAAAAGAATGCAATCTTTTGTACAAGATAATTCATTCCTTTGTACAGAAGAAAACAATGTTTTGTACAAGAATAGATAATTACTAACCGAAAGAAATAAAATATCCCGTGGGATCATGAAGAATGTCCGGCCTGCTTTTCAAAACAAATAGTGTAATTATTCCCAGTGGCAGATACACTAGTTAGTGGGAGATACAACCATTTAGTAGCAGATGATTTGTAGATAGTTTTTATCTTCCACTAATCTAAAGTGTTGATAAACAATTAATAAATCCTGTTTAGTAGCAGATGTGGCAGATCAAAGCGTGATTTTGTTTTTTTTCGTGAGAATCTAACTAAAAGTAACTTTTAAGCCTTCCCATCGCAATGTGAATCATAAAACTTTTCGGCGCCTCTTAACGCGCGCACGTAAAATTTATAATGTATAGATAGGAATAACCTTTTCCGAAGATTTTAGAAACGACGAAAATAAATATACTGTAACACGATTGCAAATCAGCGAGTTAACTATTAACTACTAAAAAAGATATAAAAAAGAGTGATATATATTTGGATTGGTAGTATTAAAGTTCTACTTTTGCACCCGCTTTGCAAGAGAGACAAAGCTTACGCAGTTGACATAATGTAAGATAACCGGTGCATTCATCGAGTTTTTAGAGAAAAAGAATTTAAAAAATATTCTCTAAAACATTTGGAGGTTAAACTTAAAAGTTCTACCTTTGCATCCGCTTACGAAAATAGCGTAACAAAAAGAATCGTTCTTTGAAAAGATTATAAATAAACAAAACAAGTAGTACAAGAGCATTAAGTGCGTGTATTGTTACATGTACTTGATAAAAATAAAAATGCGAACCGTCAATTAAGATAAACGGAATCCTGGACAGAATTTAAATGAAACTTTTACAATGAAGAGTTTGATCCTGGCTCAGGATGAACGCTAGCTACAGGCTTAACACATGCAAGTCGAGGGGTAGCAGGGTAGCAATACCGCTGACGACCGGCGCACGGGTGAGTAACACGTATCCAACCTTCCCATAACTCGGGGATAGCCTTTCGAAAGAAAGATTAATACCCGATAGTACTTATATAGGGCATCTTACATAAGTTAAAGATTTATTGGTTATGGATGGGGATGCGTTCCATTAGATAGTTGGTGAGGTAACGGCTCACCAAGTCTTCGATGGATAGGGGTTCTGAGAGGAAGGTCCCCCACATTGGTACTGAGACACGGACCAAACTCCTACGGGAGGCAGCAGTGAGGAATA